>OBRT01000057.1_pt1 | contig 48938 bp, 45 predicted proteins | sample 1494891 | NCBI WGS metagenome assembly OBRT01 (sample SAMEA3360688, study PRJEB22359) | human gut metagenome | biome: ENVO:urban biome; feature: ENVO:human-associated habitat; material: ENVO:feces | place: Bangladesh | collected 2011 | reverse complement strand
TAACAGTAAGTCAATAAAAATATTTCAATATGAATAAACCAAAAGGACTAAAATGATAGAAATTAAATTAGCTAAGGTAAATATTATTGATTTATCGGTTTTAAAATTCTTATTTAAGAGTGTTTTTATTATTAATACAATATGGGAATAGATAAATGATAAATAATACTCTTACCTATATTTCTTTATTTTCATCGGCAGGAGTTGGATGTTATGGATTTAAACAAGAGGAATTTGAATGTGTAGCAACCAATGAAATAATTGATAGGCGTTTAGAAATTCAAAAAATAAACAAAAAATGCAAATTTAATAGTGGATATATAAGTGGAGACATTCAGAAAAAAGAAACTAAAGATAAAATTTCAAACGAAATAAAAAGATGGGAAAAACTTGGCAATAATAACATTGATGTTATTATTGCAACTCCTCCTTGTCAAGGAATGAGTGTAGCTAATCACAAGAAAAACAAGAGCGATTTAAAAAGAAACAGTCTGATAGTAGAAAGTGTAGAGATTATAAATGATATAAGTCCTAGATTTTTTGTATTTGAAAATGTTGCTGCATTTTGGAAAACTGGTTGTACTTTAAAAGATGGGACCATTCTACCAATAGGTGAAATGATTGAAAGAAAACTTTCAAACAATTATTTAATTTCTAAGCGAGTAATTAATTTTAAAAATTATGGATCAAATTCATCGAGGACTAGAACTTTAGTTATTGGTGTTAGAAAGGATTTGTCAGATATTGTAGTGCCTATAGAACTATATCCAGATTATAGAGAAGAAAAAACTTTGTTTGATGTAATAGGCGATATGAAAAGTTTAAATTGGGGAGAATATGATGATAATGACTTTTTCCACAGTTTTAGAGAATATCCAAAGAGAATGAGAAAATGGATATCAGATCTAAAACCTGGAGATGGGGCGTTTGATAATGACGATCCAAATAAAATCCCTCATAGGGTTGTAAATGGAGAAATTATATTTAATAAAGATAAAAATGCTGATAAATACACTAGACAAGATTTCAATAAAGTAGCTCCATGTATACACACAAGAAATGATCAATTGGCTAGTCAAAACACTATCCATCCTATCGATGACAGAGTATTTTCTATTAGAGAACTTATGAAGATGATGACCATACCAAGGGAGTTTAAATGGACAGTGAAATCTTTAGAAGAATTAAATTCACTTAGCATTGAAGACAAGAAAAAAATGTCTAAGAAGAATGAAATGAATATCAGACAAAGTATAGGTGAAGCTGTTCCTACAGCTATTTTTAGACAGATAGCTAAAAAAATAAAAAAAAGTATTTTTAAAAAAACTCTAAAAGATAAAGAAATCGATATAGTTATTGAAGATAATAAATTGTATAGAATAGAAAACCTAACTAAATTTTTAAAAGAAAATAGAGAATTTTATTCTGAATCTACAATTTTAAGAACAATAGAAATGGCTAATACCAAAAGACGGACACATTCAGCTTTTTATACCAATAGATTTATAGTAGAATATATAATTGAGGATTTGCCAGAATTTGAAAAAGATGAAATAACTATAGTGGAACCATCAGTTGGTGCTGGAAACTTTTTGAAACTTCTTTATAAGAAGTATGAATGTAAAAAACGAGTAAATCTTATATTAATTGATATAGATGAGGATATATTAAAAATATTAGAATCATTAAATCATGTTCCAGATAATTTTAATGTTAGCTATATTTGTGATGATTTTTTGAATTATGATTTTGATAAAGTAAATATAGATCTAGTAGTTGGCAATCCTCCATTTTCTAAGGCTAGTGGTAAAAATCTAGAAAAGTATCTTAAAAATAATTTTAATAAAGATACAAAAAATTTAGCTGAGTTTTTTCTAGAAAAAGCAATTAAGATATCAAATTATGTTTCTTTAATTTTGCCAAAGAATATTTTAAACACACCTGAGTTCATAGAGACAAGAAAATTATTAAAAGAGAACTCTATAGACTATATACATGACTTTGGCGAGTTAGGGTTTAAAGGCGTTCTTGTCGAAACTGTAAATTTGATGGTAGATACAAGGGCAAAAAGACAAAACACAATTGTAAAGTCAATTACTGATAGCACTATTTTTAAACAAAAGTTATCTTATATTTTAGATGAAAAACTTCCTTACTGGGTAATTTATAGAAATGAGTTTTTTGATAATATATTTGAAAATATGGAATTTGATATATTTGATGTATTTAGAGATAGACAAATTACAACACAGAATTCTACATTGGAGAATATGCAAGATTTTAATGAGTATGTGAGAGTATTAAAATCTAGAAATATTATCGATGACGGAAGTGAAATCATAAATATTGATTCTTATGATTCTTATATAAGCTTAGATGAGTTAGAAAATCTTTCAGTAAAAAAATTTATAAATAGAGATGATGTATATATGACACCTAATATGACATATAAGCCGAGAGTTATGAAAAAAGAAAAAGGATATGTTGTAAATGGATCTATCGCACTATTAATACCAAAGAATAATGAGCATCTTAACGATGAACAAATGAGATATTTCTCAACAGATGAGTACAGAGAATTTTATAAAATAGCTAGAAATAAGCAAACACGCTCATTAAACATTGACAAAACAAGTGTATTTTGGTTTGGGAGAAAAATGAAAAAAGGAGTAGAGCATATGATTAAATTAGATTTTACTACAAATAATCCTAGATGGGGAAATTCAGGGATATTATTTATTGATATCGAGGAGTACTCTAAGACGTTGGGATTCTTATCAAATTTGAGACATTATAAATGCTATGGAGAAAGTAAGTCTAAATTTGATGAAAGCATAAGCATTCACATTGAAGGAAATTATATTGATGGAGCGTGGGCAAAAGAATGCAGGATACATTGTTACAGAAGTCGTGATGATTTTAAAAAAGAACTAAATATTTTTGATAGGGCATCTAGTTCAGGAGTAGGAAATATAGCGTTTAGAATAAATTCAAACACTTATATTAATCATTTAATTGATGAATATGGATTTAATGTGGAAAATTCAGGAAAATATATAAGCACTGTATATCCACAGGAATATAGCGATATATTTGACTTATTTTTACAAAAAATCAATGACTATAGTAATGTTAAAATAGAAAGATTTATAAAACAATTTAAGTATGGTTTTAATTTATAATTAAGGACAAAAGTATATGATTTTGTTTACTGATTTTTTAGATAAATATGACTACGATGTTAGAAAAACTGGAGATGCAAGATGGATTGATCAGAAATGTACTTATGATGTAGTTTCAATAATTGCAGACTGCATAATAGAGTATGTGGATGAAAATGATGTGAAAGAATTCACTGTTTCTGATATATGGCATAGTGAATATGCTAGAGAGAATGTAATTTCTATTTTTTCAAAGCCTGATCCAGAATTAAAAGCAGAGAATGAATATGACAAGTATTTTGGACAACCAATAAAATTATTAGGTTATAGTAAGATTCTTGATGCAAGAAAAGAGAAGAACAGATATTACTATTGCATAAATAATAGGGAGTTATTAGAGAAAGTTGCATTAAGACCGACCAATGCTTTAAACTTTTTGCATGAATATATAGTTAAGGTTTTAAAAGATAGTGGAATATGGAATTCTTTTGAACAGTTCTTTAAAATACAGACAAAAGAGTCTTATAAGGATGTTAGGGACACCTTTATAAGATTCACTATAAACAATACAAAAATAAATAAAGAAACAGAATGCGGTAGGATTTTTACAAAGGTTATAAATCCTATTGCTTTTAAATTAAAAAAACAAGGCACTGAAATAGGTAGGATTTCTAAAAACTCCATTATACTAAGTGATTTACAATATAATCGTGCAAACTGGAGAGATGAGCTAAGTGGCAAAGATAAGTCAGTTACTAGAGCTGAACATGAGCCAACAGTTGCACAATTACAAGCGAGAGCTATGGCTAGCTATACGGTCAATAAGGCTAAAAAAGCAATACGTAAATTTAATGATAGTATTTATAATGGGAAATCTGAAGTCTACCAATCAACTGAGTTGGTAAATGCAACTCAAGCACACCATATCTTTAGTCAATCAGACTACCCAACTATTGCAGACTATGTTGAAAATTTAATAATGCTAACACCTAACCAACACTATTCAATGGCACATCCTAACAATAAAACACAATATGTAGATAAAGATTTTCAATATATATGTCTTATTGCAAAATCAACTAAAATATATTTAGATTTAACCTCTGAGAAAGAGGATAAGTTCTATGACTTTGAAGACTATAAATTTGTATTAAATACTGGTCTTGAAACAGAAGACTTTAGTTCTATAGGTTATTTAGACTTTGCAAGCATAATAGACAAGATTGATTATTACTATATAGACAATATTAGCAACAATAAATATTATAAATTAATAAATGACAATAAGCTAGATAGAAAATCTATTTTTTTAAGTAATTTGTATTATTCTAAGATGGTTGTAGAAGAAAGTAGTGATTATGGAATTTAAGTGTATTTATTGGAGGAGATAAAAGTGAAGAGTTATTTTGAACCTACTGGAAGATTAATTATGTCTATCGGTAAAGATTTAATTAAAGATTTACCAGCAGCTATAGTTGAATTGGTAAAAAATGCCTATGATGCTGATGCAACAAATGTGATAATAACATATAGGAAAAATAAAGATTCATTAGAAATCATTGTGAAAGATGATGGTCATGGAATGTCGAAAGATACAATTATCGGAACTTGGATGGTTCCATCTACTGATTACAAATTAAGAAAGAAGACCAGTCCAAAAGGCAGAACATATTAGGGAAAAAAGGGTATAGGTCGATATGCTGTTTCATTATTAGGTAATAAATTAAAATTATCAACTGTAAATGATGGAATACGAACTATAGCTTTTTTTAACTGGAGTGATTTTAATACTAATAAAAAGTTGTCTGATATTCCTGTTTATATTGAAACTGAGAAAACTAATGAAGGATCAGGAACTATTTTGTATATTACAAATGAGATTGGGAATGATTTATCTGAAAAGATATCAGATGAAGATACAAAAAAAATTGAAATAGAACTTTCACGACTTTTATATGATAAAACAGATTTCAATATAGAAGTTTGCTATGAAAACTTTTTTGATGATGTGAATAAAAATGTTTGCAAATTGATAGAGCCAGTCGAATTTTATGACACATGCCATTATAGGTTAGTTGGTGTGATAAATAAAGATTTTTCTTATGAATTAAAATATTTTAATTATTACTTAGATAAAGAAAAAATTATTGATGGACAAATTGATATATTTTTGAAAGAAAGGTTAAAAAAATGTGGTAAAGTTAAGATTGATTATAGGGTCTATGACAAGGATCCAGAAGGAATAGAAATAATTACTAACTTCATTAATAATACACAGGATGCAAGATATACGAAAACTGATATAAGGAATATTTTAAAGGAGCAGTCAGGTATTAGTATATATAGAAATGGATTTAGAATTAGACCTTATGGAGATCAAGGATATGATTGGTTAAACTTAGATGCTCAGCGTGTTCAAAATCCTAGTTTATCAATAGGTTCGGAACAGATTAATGGTAGAATTAGCATTGAAGATGAAGAAAAGTCTGGGTTAAAAGAAAAAAGTGCAAGAGATGGACTTTATGAAAATGATAGTTATTGGACATTACAGAAAATTGCTAATTTTGCATTAAGTATTTTAGAAAAAGAAAGATTTAAGTATAGACGAGATAACAAGCCTAAAAAGAAAGATAAACCTTTGGAAAAACTATTTGATTTTAGCAATGTAAAGTTAAATGTAGAGAAATCAATTGAAAAAACAAGAAAACAATTGAAGAAAAGTCCAGAGAAGCAAGAAGAAATTTTTAAAGTATTAAATAAAGAAGTAAGTCAAGAAATTATAAATTTAGAAAAAGAAAAAGAAGAGGATTTTTTAGAAGTAAAAGAAACGATTGCTATTTATCAAAAACACACTACTCTGGGGAATGTTATTAGTGTAGTTTTACACGAGGGCAGAAAGCCTTTATCTTGGTATACGAATAAAATTCCATCAATAGAGGAGTATTTAAAAAATTCATATCAAAGTGATGAGTTAGGAAAATATAGTTATGAAAAACTATCGAAAGACATGCAAAAATTAAGTGCAGAAGCGAAAAGACTAAGTGTATTTTTTAATCGCCTTGATCCGCTTGCATCTAATAAGAGAGGAAGACGTAAAAAAACAAACTTGAATAATCTAATCAAGAATGTATTAGAACTTTTCCAAGAAGTATCAGATGACGAAGGAATTAAAATGGAATTTACATCATCTGATGAATTTCATATTAATATAATAGAAGAAGATTTATATATGGCTTTAACAAATATTATTGAAAATGCAATATTTTGGGTTAAGTATACGGGTGAAGCTACTATGAATATTGAAGTTTCAATTTTTGATAAAGATGATAAAGTATTTATCGAAATATCAGATAATGGACTAGGAGTTTCAACTGATGATTTAGTAGATGATATTATTTTTACTCCAGGATATTCTGCTAAAAAAAGAGTTATTGAAGATAACGGAACTGGACTAGGATTAGCTATAGCGGGAGAAGCTGTTCAAAGGAATAATGGTAAATTAGAAGTAATTGATGCAGGCAAAGGAGCTTGCTTTCGAATAACATTGGATAGGAACTAAGATATGGACAATTTTAAGATATTACTGGTAGATGATGATTCCGAACAAAGAGAACAATTGCAGGAAACTATTGATAATTATAATAAAAAGTTATTTATAGAAGAACTTAAAAATAAATGTGTTATCGAGGATCAAAAATATATTTCTAGGTTGATGATGCTAGAAAACAAAGAAGAGATATATAAAATACTACAAGAAGATGGAAAAATAAGTGATGAATTTGATATATTAAATAAAATTGAAATTTCTTTTGAAGTTGCCACGACACCTGAAGAAGCTGCCATTGCACTGTTTCAGAATAATTTTGAGGCTGTCATAGTAGATTTAATGTTGGTACCGCAAAAAGATACAGGTAAAGACGATGAGCAAATATCAGGTAATATTTTATTAAAGAATATTATTGATAGAGAAATTATTCCAATTATTGTTAGAACTGGTTTTAGCCAAAAAATTAGTGACGATGTTAATACAAATATTATAAAAGTTCAGTCAAAAGATGAAAGCTCTTTTGAAGATGTAATAAATGAATTAATTAACTACTATGAAGACTCTATTTTCCGTTTACTAGGTTCTAGAGGTAAAGTTAATAATAATATAAAAGAATTTTTTTGGAAAATTATACCAGAGTGCTTCACTAATAAAAAAGAAGAATTAATGGCACTGAATAAAGAAACGCAAGAAGTTGTATTGATTCGCTATATCTCTAGTTGGTTAAGTAACAAATTTATGTTCAATGAAAAATATTTAGATGTCGAACCTATCGAAATGTATATGTTCCCAAACCCTATTACTCAGGTGTGTAGTTGCGATATATATGAAGATTGTGACAATAAACAAAAGTTTTTAGTATTGACACCAGCGTGTGACTTGGCAAATTCAAAAACAAAAGAAATTCTTTTTGCTAAAATTAAAAAGTATGATGAAGTTCAAGACTTTAGTGATATATTAGAAAAGTGCTTAAATAAAGATGGGAATGTAATATCTAATAATAATAAAAATAAGATTGCACAATGGTCAAGAAATTCTGATCAAAAATCTATGAGGTATCATTTCTTACCTAAAGTTAGTTTTTTTGAGGGCGGATTTATTGATTTTCGTTCGTTAATAACTTTAGAATATGATTATGAAAAGAATCAGTTTAAGGATAGAAATTTAAAAAAATTAGGAGTTATTACAGACGTTTTTAAAAGAGATATAATTGCAAGATTTAGTTCTTATTATCATAGGCAGGGACAACCATCATTTAACACAGAGAGTATCTTAAACAAACTATTGGCAGACTAATTAATATTATATATATTTAGAAAGGAGGTTGACAATGAAAATCATTGATATTTTTTCAGGTGGCGGAGGATTAAGTGAGGGATTTAGAATAGATGAATTCCAGTTTATTTGTCATATTGAAAAAGAAGCATCGGCATGCTTAACTCTTAAGCTAAGAAACATCTATTATTATTTAAAGGAACTTAACAATTTAGAGTTATATAACAAATATCTTAGAAAAGAAATAAATTTTCAAGAGCTCATGGAAGTCATCCCAGGCTATATTTTAGAAGATGTGTTGAACTTAGAGATTAATGAAGAAACTATTTTAGATGTTTTTGCTTTTATTGATAAAAGGCTCAACGGAGAACATTTAGATGGCATAATTGGTGGACCTCCATGTCAAGCTTATTCTACAATTGGTAGGTTTAATAATAAACACAAAAAAGAAACAGATGAAAGAATTTATTTATATGAATATTATGTTCAGTTTTTAGAGAAGTATAAACCAAAGTTCTTTGTGTTTGAAAATGTCAAAGGATTACTTTCGTTTAAAGATTATAAAGATAATCCTTTGCTACCAATGATTATAGAAGCATTTGATTCTGCTGGTTATGAAGTTAGATATGAAATTATAAATGCTGAAGATTATGGAGTCTGTCAAAGAAGAGAGAGGCTGTTTTTAGTAGGTTTTAGAAAAGATATTGAAGTAAAGAAAAATTTCTTTGAGATATTAAAAACTTATCAGTCTAAGGCACCAACAATAAAAGAATTATTTTCTGATTTGCCGAACTTAAAAGCGGGTGAGTTTAAGAGTGAATATTCGAAATCTATTGATGAATCTGAAGCCTCTCAAGAATATCGAGATATTTTGACGGATGTATTAACACAGCATATTAGTAGGTCAAACAATGAGAATGATTTAAAAATTTACAAATTAGTTTCGGACGCTAAGAAGCAAGGATTAAATCTAAAATATAATGAATTGCCAGAAGAATTAATTACTCATACTAATACTAAATCATTTTTGGACAGATATAAAGCTATAGAAGGTAACTCAGTCTCACATACAGTTGTCGCTCATATTTCAAAAGATGGGCATTACTATATACATCCAGATAGCTCTCAAAACAGATCAATAAGTGTAAGAGAGGCAGCTAGAATACAAGGGTTTCCAGATAATTATTATTTCGAATCTTCTAGGACATCTGCTTTTATTCAAATTGGCAATGCTGTGCCACCAAAGTTATCAAAAAATTTAGCAAATACAATTTTAAAGACTTTAGAAATTGATTAGAGTCTACCTCTCCACCTCATTCTTATAATAATTTTCATGTTTTTTCAATACTCACCAAGTTCAAAAGATAGCTCTTTATTTGAATAATGCTCTTGTATAAGGGCGTTCTTTTTTATTAAAACCTATAAAACTTTTATGGTACTTAAAATTTGAGCACTTCTGAATTAATATATTTCCTCATGGTAGTCCTAGATAAGTTAAATTTCTTATTTAAATCTTAGACTTGATGCTATGACCAGTTAGAATATGCAGAACAAGAGGCAATCTTTGAAGAAAAAATAATCTCTGATAGCATCTATAAGATTCTTTTTTAATTTTAATATCATTCATATAGTCATTTAAGATACCGACAAGAAGATATTACTTAATGAATTGATAGAGGAAATTAAAATTTATGGCAAGAAAACAGAAAAAGATATTTAATAAAATCTGTCCTTTTCAGGTTTCTGCTTATAGAGTATGACATTAATCTAAGTTTGGACAAAGAAAAGATCACGTGAAGAGTATAGTATTTATACAAAAGAAGCAAATTTAAATTTTGTATTTTTTATATCTTCATAGGCATTTTATCTTTTATAAAGATGAATAAAGGCATGTAAAAAAACTTTAAAATATTTAATATGATTATTTAAATAGTGTTTTTGCTATAATTAAGCAAATTAAATAAAAAAAGAGGAGTATTGTGGCACTTAGCTATAAGCTTTTGTGGATGCAATTAGTAAAAAAAGACTAAACAAAACAGATGTAATAACTATGGCATGGTTTACAGCAAATGTTTATGATGGCACAAATGGGTAAAGACAAGTCTATTGTATTTAAAAATTTAGAAAAAATATGTAAAACTTTATCTTTTGTTCATAATTATATAATTAGTTTTGAAGATAATTTTAGTAATAAGGACTAGAAAATGATTAAAAAAGAAAATCTAAAAGATTTATTAAAATATCTTGGATATGAAGAAGATAAAGGAAATTGCATTTATCATTTTAAAAACTTCAATTACGAAATTACCGTAGATTTTATAAATGAAAAAATATTATATCCAACAGACAAAGGATTAATAGTTAATGAAAATCAAACAACTAATTTTTCGGATAATGAAAATTTTGTAGTTTTAGAATGTGTTCATAGACTATTAGAAAAAGGATACAAGCCATCACATATAGAAATTGAAAAGAGATGGTCATTAGGGCATTTGCAAAAAAGTGGGCGTGCTGATATTTGTGTAATGAATGCTACTGGAAATGATGTTTTATTTATTATAGAATGCAAAACCTATGGTGATGAATTTGATAAAGAATTAAAAATTTTAAAATCTGATGGTGGACAGTTATTTTCTTATTATCAACAAGAAAAGTCAGCAAAATGGTTAATGCTATATGCTTCAAATTATGAAAACGGAACAATTTCTCATCAAGCAAAGACCATTCCAGTATTTGATACAGAAGATATATTAGAAAAATCAAAAAAAAATAAAAGTATTGATTTGTACGAAAATTCAAGCTCCAAAGAGAAAGCTTTTGAAACATGGATTAATACATACAATCAAAAAATGTATGATGATTTAATATTTTCCGAAGATACAATAGCCTACAACATTGGTGAAAAGCCACTTAGAAAGAAAGATTTAAAAGAATTTAACCCAAGAGATAAAATTGTAAATAAATTTGAAGAAATTTTAAGACATAATAACGTATCAGATAAAGAAAATGCTTTTAATAAACTTACGGCTCTTTTTATATGTAAACTTGTAGATGAGATAACAAAAGATGAAGATGATATTGTAGACTTTCAATATAAATTTGGAACTGACACCTATGAAACCCTACTAGATAGACTTCAAAGACTTTATAAAGAGGGTATGGATAAATTTATGAAAGAGGAGATATTTTATGTATCTTCAGAATATCCTTTAAATCTATTTTCAACATATAAAGGACAAAACAGAAAAAATGCTATTGAAGATTTAAAAGAAACATTTAGAAAGTTAAAATTTTATTCTAACAGTGATTTTGCTTTTAAAGATGTCCATAATGAGGAGCTATTTAAGCAAAATGGAAAAATCTTAGTAGAAGTTGTAAAGCTATTTGAAAATTATAGAATAGTTTATCCATCAAAACATCAATTCTTAGGAGATTTGTTTGAACAACTATTAAATCAAGGTTTCAAACAAAATGAGGGTCAATTTTTCACACCTATACCAATAACAAGATTTATTTGGGAAAGTTTACCAATAGATGATTTAAAAAGTCTTAATAAAAAAGATGGATATCCTAAAATAATTGATTATGCTTGTGGAAGTGGTCATTTTTTAACAGAGGGAATAGATTTAATTAATAAAGTCAAAGGAAATTCCAATAACGATTGGGTTGGTGAGAATATATATGGTATAGAAAAAGACTATAGACTGGCGAGAGTTTCAAAAATTTCTCTTTTTATGAATGGAGCAGGAGAAGGGAATATCATATTTGGTGACGGTTTAGATAATCATAAAGATAAAGGGATAGAAGATAATTCTTTTGATATTCTAGTAGCTAATCCTCCATATTCTGTAAGAGCCTTTAAATCTCATCTAGATTTAAAAGAAAATGATTTTGAACTGACAGAGTTTATCTCTAATGAGGGAAGCGAAATTGAGGTATTATTTGTAGAAAGGATAGCACAACTCTTAAAGCCAAATGGTGTTGCTGCCGTTATACTTCCATCGAGTATATTAAGTAACACCTCAAACAGCTATATGGGAGCGAGAGATGTTATATTAAAAAACTTTAAAATAAAAGCTATATCCCAATTTGCTGACAAAACCTTTGGAGCAACAGGAACAAATACGGTTGTATTATTCTTGCAAAAATATAATGAGCCACCAAAACACTTTAAAATAATAGAAGATACAGTGCAAGCAATCTTTAACGATCAAAAAGTAGCAGAATGGCAAGATAATGAAATACTAGAAGACTATTTAAAACATATAGGAGTGGATCAAAATATATACCTTTCATTTTTAGAAGAAAGCTTAGATTATGAAGAATTTAGAGAAGATGAGTATTTTAAAATGTATGTAGATGACTTTGAAAAATCTACAGAATTAAAAAACATGGAAAAACTTGTAAGTTTTAAAAATCTATCTGGTGAAGAACAAAAGATAAAGAAAAATAGTATTTTCTATGACAATGTGAAAGAAGTTGAAAAGGAAAAGCTCTATTACTTTGCTCTAGTAAGAGGTCAAGAAACTATAGTTATAAAAGCACCGACAACAGCAACAGGTCAATACGATTTTCTAGGTTACCAATGGTCTAATAGAAAAGGTAGCGAGGGTATCAAAATAGAAAACTTAGGTGGAAAGTTATATAGCCCAGAAAACCGAAATAGTCAAAATCATATAGCGCCTCTTATTAGAAATATATTTCAGAGCAATGTTGCTGAAATTGATGATTCTTTAGAAGAATTTGTAGATATTATAAAAACTAAAGATATGTTAGAGTTTGAAAGAGAAAAAATAGATAAATCTATCTTTTTAAATAAAATAATTGAGTTCTCACCTATATCTAGTTATCCGATTAAAAGTTTAGAAAATCTATATAACAGTTCTTTAGAAATTAAGAAAGGAACGGCAATTACTAAAGATGAAACAAAAGAAGGAGCTTATAAGGTTGTAGCGGGAGGGATAAACTTTGCTTATTATAATGATAAATTCAATAGAGATGAAGAAGTTATAACTGTAAGCGCTTCGGGTGCAAATGCAGGATATATAAATTATTGGAGTGAGAAAATTTTTGCGTCTGATTGCACAACTATACAATCAAAAGATAATGATATAACAAAATATGTTTATTACTATTTAAAAGCGTATCAAGACGAAATATTTAAATTAGCAAGAGGTTCAGCACAGCCTCATGTTTATCCTAGTGACATAAAAAGGTTTAAAATTCCAGAAATTCCTTCGATGACTCAAGAAAAAATTATTTCTGAATGTGATAAACTTGAAGAAAAATATCAAAAAACCCGTATGAAGATTGAAGACTATAAAAAAGAGATACAAAAAATATTTAATGATCTTGAAGTCATAAAATCTGGCGGGGGGGGGTACAAACTAAGTGATTCTAATGTGTTTGACCTATCTATCGGTAAAAGGGTTTTAAAAAGTGAGCTTGTTGAAAATGGAATTCCAGTATATAGTGCAAATGTATTTGAACCTATGGGAAATATAAATAAGTATCTTATCAATGATTTTAATAAATCATACATAGTATGGGGAATTGATGGTGACTGGATGGTGAATATTTTTTCACAAGGATATGAATTTTATCCAACGGATCATTGCGGAGTAATGACGGTTGATGAAAATAAAATTAATCCAAGATACATGGCTCATATTTTAGAAAAAGAAGGACAAGCTATCGGCTTTTCAAGATCGCACAGAGCATCAATAGATAGGATTAAAAGTATTAATATTAATGTTCCTAATATAGAAATACAAAATCAAGAAATGAAAAAAGTTTATGAGCTAGAAGAAATAATCCATAAGCTAGAAGAATCTCAAATAGACTTAAATAAAAAAATAAATGATGTTCTTAATAAATATTTAAAGTAGGCTATAGAGATTATAAATAAAAATCTAGTTGTTTTATTTTAAGAAGGGAATTTATGACAAGAAAAAAAGTATTAAATAATCATAATATTAAAAATAGTTGCTAAAAAATATGGCTTAAAAAAGGTTGCAAGTGTGTATGGTTGCTTTATAATAAGCAATAAAATGATATACTTAAAAAATAAAAGGATAAAAAATGAAAAATTTAAATGAAGAAAAATTCGCTCACATAATTGTTTTTGAGAAAAATTTAGAGTTTCAAATAGATACTTTAGATAAATTAAACAAGCTTTTAAAAACATTAAAAAAGTCTTTAAAAGAGTATAAAAAGCTCATGGATTATTACTACGGCAAGCAAAGAAACGATGACCTAGAAGCCGATAGAAAAGGAGAGATCCCAACAGACCTAAAAAGAGCAGTTTTAAGTGAAGATGAAATTTACAATATGATGATTGACTATAGAGAGAGCGCCATTGAGATGATAGAAATAGCAACAAAAATGTTAAGAGCCTAAAAGCAAAATATGCTTTGAAGTTTAAATTTCGCTACAATAAAGTTTTAAATCTGGCGAGTAGGGCTATATACGATTAAGATCGGCAAATTTTGATAGATAAAAACCATTTCATAGATATAAATTAGTTTAGATGATAAAAAGGAAACAATAAAAATTTTTTTTAAGAGATAGATGAAAAACATATTGACAACCTTCTATATGATTTGTATAATTATATGTGAAAAGATCAATGAGGTTTACATGAAGAATAAATATATAGAAATATCAAAAAAATTAAAAGTTTTGAGTGATCCAAAACGATTAGAAATTATAGATATGTTATCTTGCGATGAACTTTGTGCTTGTGAGATATTAGAGAAATTTGATATAACACAACCAACACTATCTAATGATATGAAAAGATTAGAGGATGCTGATTTAGTTATTAGCCGAAGAGAAGGAAAAAACATATACTACATTGCCAATAAAAAGATTTTAAAGAAGATGCAATCTGGCTTAAAGGAAATATTTGATAGTGGAGAGGATTGTATTTGCCACACTTGGAAAAAGTAAATTTTTCTGCATTATACATAGAAACATTTAAATATATCTATACTAAAAGAGGTAAAAGAACTATGTCAAAAAATAAGAATAATGGAATTAATGTATTTCAAAAATACCTGAGCTTATGGGTTTTGATTTGCATGATTGTGGGTGTACTTATAGGAAAATATATACCTATAATCCCATCTGTTTTAGGTAAAATGCAAATTGCAGGTATATCTGTGCCCATAGCAATATTAATTTGGATTATGATTTATCCAATGATGATGAAAGTAGATTTTCAAAGTATTAAAAAAGTTAGAGAAAATCCAAAAGGCCTATTTGTAACATGGACTGTTAATTGGCTAATAAAACCATTTACTATGTTTGGAATAGCTTATTTGTTTTTCTTTATTATATTTAAAAATATCATTCCTAATGATTTGGCTAATGATTATTTAGCTGGAGCTGTTTTGCTCGGAGCTGCTCCATGTACTGCTATGGTTTTTGTGTGGTCGACTCTTACAAATGGTGACCCTGCTTACACTGTGGTTCAAGTAGCTACAAATGATTTAATCATTTTAATAGCTTTTGTACCTATAGTAAAGTTTTTATTAGGTGTATCTAATGTTGTAGTACCATATAGCACATTATTTATTAGTGTGTTTTTATTTGTTGCTATTCCATTATTTGGAGGTGCCATCACAAGGAAAATAGTAATTGATAAAAGAGGAAAGGATTATTTTGAAAAACAATTTTCAAGCAAATTTGACGGAACGACAACAGTTGGACTACTATTGACCCTAATAGTTATATTTAGCTCACAAGCAAATATAATTTTAGAAAACCCATTACATATTTTATTGATAGCTATTCCACTTACCCTTCAAACATTCCTAATTTTTACTATAGCGTATGCCTTAAGCAAAAAAGTAGGTTTACCTTTTAAAATAGCTGCACCAGCAGGCATGATTGGAGCTTCAAATTTCTTTGAATTATCTGTAGCTGTTGCAATAGCAATATTTGGGATACATTCACCAGTTGCACTAGCTTGCACTGTAGGTGTTCTTACTGAAGTACCTGTTATGCTATTTTTAGTGAAAATTGCCAATAATACAAAACACTGGTTTTTAGAAAATAAAGAATCTTATAGAGGTTAGATATGTGGAGTTTTATTCAAGATCAAATTCTAGGTATGAAATGGCTCAATGAATTGATAGGAGAAGTATTAACAAATCTTGGTTTTGATATGACTTCAAAACTTGGAGGAAGTTTACAATTTTTCATCTATGATGTTATAAAAATTACAATATTACTTTGCGTGTTGATTTTTATAATTTCTTATATACAAAGCTATTTCCCACCTGAAAGAAGTAAAAAAATTCTGGGACGTTTTAATGGATTAGGAGCAAACATCATGGCCGCATTGTTAGGAACCGTTACACCGTTTTGTTCTTGTTCATCCATCCCGCTATTCATTGGGTTTACGAGTGCTGGATTACCATTAGGTGTTACATTCAGTTTCTTGATTTCTTCTCCAATGGTTGATTTGGGTAGCCTTATTTTACTTACGAGTATATTTGGAGCCAAAATTGCCCTAGCATATGTAGTATTGGGGCTGATTATTGCTGTAATTGGTGGTAGCCTCATCGAAAAAATGCATATGGAAAGGCATGTAGAAGATTTTATAAAAAATGCAAGTCAAGTTGATATTAGTTCTCCAAGCCTAACATTAAAAGACAGGATTGATTTTTCAAAAACTCAAGTTAGTGACACTTTTAAAAAAGTTTTCCCTTATATTTTAGTAGGTGTGGGCATAGGGGCATTGATACACAATTGGATTCCTCAAACTTGGGTTGAAAATATCCTAGGCAGCAAGAATCCACTTGGAGTGGTTTTGGCAACTGCTATAGGAGCACCAATGTATGCTGATATTTTTGGAGCTATACCAATAGCAGAAGCTCTATTATCAAAAGGTGCTCAACTAGGAACTGTCCTAGCTTTTATGATGGCAGTAACAACACTAAGCCTGCCATCATTAATCATGTTAAAAAAAGCAGTTAAACCAAAGCTTTTATTTTTATTCATAGGAATTTGTACTTTTGGGATAATTGTTGTAGGATACTTATTTAACATTTTTAATGCTATTTTAATTTAAAATGAAACTATTAAGTAGAAAGCAAAAAATATAAGATATTGTGAAAACAATAGATGTAAATTAAGGAGGAAAAAATGAGATTATTTCGTAAGAAAGAAAAAGAAGAGAAAGGTTGTACAATTGGTGGCAATTGTGAACCTGTTAACAATAAGGAAGTTAAAGAAACAAGTTGTTGTGATCTAAATTACTCATCAGAGAATATAGAAAAAGCAGAAGAAAAGAAAAAAGAGAAAGGAATTAAAATACTAGGTTCTGGTTGCTCGAAATGTGCTGCTTTAGAAAAATCAACCAGGGAAGCACTCGCTGAACTTAATGTTGAAGAGTATATAGACCACATTACAGACTTTTCTCAAATCGCAAGTTATGGAGTTATGTCTACTCCAGCATTAGTTATAAACGGCAAAGTTGTATCCTATGGCAAAGTTTTAAACAAGGATGAAGTAAAAGATTTGTTAGAACACAATGGTGTAAATTAAAATGAAAAAACTAAAAGTTGCATTTATATGTGTGCATAATAGATGTAGGAGTCAAATTGCAGAAGCCTTAGGTAAAAAATATGCTTCAGATGTGTTTGACTCCTATTCAGCTGGAACAAAATTAAACAATCAGATTAATCAGGATGCAGTTCGTATTGTAAAAAAACTTTATGGAATCGATATGAATGCAAACGGGCACCATAGCAAACTTATTGATGAAATACCTAATCCCGATATCGCTATTTCAATGGGATGTGATGTAGGATGTCCGTTTATTGGCAGAGCATTTGATGATGATTGGGGACTTTTAGATCCTACAGAAAAATCTGACGAAGTTTTCATAGCAGTAATAAAAGAAATAAAAGATAAAATCATTCAATTAAAGAATAGTCTTAAACAGTAACATCCTGCAGCAATGTAGGGTGTTTTTATCATTTATAGAAAATTTACCGAGTAAAATGCAAATTTTGATATAATAAAACTTTCAAAGTCTAAAACAAGGAATTTTATGGTTGATTTAAATAAAATAATCCAAGCATAACGAACAATAGCGGGATTTGTAGATGAAACTCCATTTGCTGTTTCTAACAAGCTTAGCAAAAATTATAACGCTAATGTTTTTTTAAAAGAAGAAAATTTACAAAAAACAGGCGCTTATAAAATTCGTGGCGCTTAATAATATAATTAAAATTTATGCAAAGTTTTTATAAAAGTAATTGAAAAGCTCATTATAAAAGATGTTGTTGATTTTGCGAATGAAAGTGTATTTTTAACTGAAAAATGCATTAAAACGTTCTGCCAGACGAAGTAAATCGTCTAAACCATTCTATCCTGCGCCATCTTTTCTTTCAGATTTTTAAAATGCAAAAATTTTCGTTTTAATCTAAAAATTTCACTTTTTTATTAAAATTTTGTGTGTTTAGATTGAAATATTAAATTTCATTTTCCGCTTAAAATTTCGCCGTCTTGAATTGCTGACGCCGTTTTTATCTTTATTTTTTTGTTTTATGTAATTTCAACCATTTTTTGGTATTTAAAAATTTTTCAAGTTCATTAAAATATTTTCGGCATAGTGAAAATTTCGCATTTCGCATGGCATTTGCTTTGTATTGTGATGATGCATAGAGCGGTGAAGCGACAAATAAAAGGGCATCAAAAAATTAAAAAAATCGTTAAAATCGCTGAAAATGATGAAAATTTTTAAGTCGGCTTAAAATTTAAGAAATAAAAAATCGTGTTTTAAAAATTTTGCATTATTTTTTAAATTTTAGCAAGATAAATAAAAGTGAGATTAAATTTTTGATTATTAGGCGGGGCTTTAATGAAATTTTAAGGCTCGTTTTTGATTTATGTAAAATGCATTATAAAATTTTAACTTCACATTCAAGTTTTACGCCGAATTTTTCAAAAACCTTTTTTTGGGCAAGATTTATTAAGTCTATTGCGTCGGTAAAAGTTGCGCCGCCTGTGTTGATTAAGAAATTCGCGTGGATTTCACTGAATTTTGCGGCACCTATCTGAAAACCTTTCAAACCTGCGGCTTCGATTAATCTACCTGCGAAATCTCCTTTCGGATTTTTAAAAACGCTGCCAAAAGTTGCGTTTTTCGGCTGATTTTTGCGTTTTGCAAAAATTTCATCGCTTAATGCGGCATCAAATCCGCGCGAAATTTTAAATGCAGCTTCTAAAATTACGCCTTGTATTTCACTTTTTCTGTAACTGAAATTTAAATCTTTTTTGTCAAAAATTCCAAAATTTGTTTTCACATTTATTAAATTGTTTGAAATTTCAAAACCCGCCAAACCGGCATTCATAGTAATCAGCCCTCCAAGAGTGCCTGGGATATTTCTTAAAAACTCGAACCCTGCAATATTTTCTCGCTTTGCAAAATTATAAATTTTTGCCGATTTGCACGCTGCGCCGATTGTCAGCAGATCGCCATTTAATCTTATAAAATTAAACTCATCGCTTAAAATTCCAAGTTTTGGCGGGTTCGGTGATATCAGGATATTGTTTGCGCCACCGATTACAATGCCGTTAAAATCGCTATTTGCATGCAAAATTTGCACATCAAAAACTCCGCCTATTTTTACAGAGCTGAATTTACTGAAATCAATGCGCCTAAATTCCGTCATTTTAGCCGTTTCTTGCATTTAGATATTCTGTCGGTATGAGATTTTCACCTGCACGGATAAGTGAGCCGTAAAATCCGTGTCTATAGCCAAGTTCAAACATTTTATCGCACGCACGAAGTTGCTTTTCGTCCATGCTTATTGAATTTTTGTTGGCATAAAGATTAAGATAAGCGTCAAGTTTTTCATCGTCAATACGCACCAAATTTCGCTCTATCAACATTTTTGAGAGCAGTTTTTTATGATCGTGCGCTACTTTTACGGCGTCCGTTAAAACGCGCTCGCATTCTATCGCGTCGGTTAGAGGTAAGCTTCTTCTTAAGCACATTCCGCCAAGTGGAAGCGGTAAATCTTCTTCGCAAAGCTCTTTCCAAATGTCCCAAATTTCGCGTTCTACACAAAGTTCATCGGAAAAATCCAAAATGCTTTCATGTATCAGAACTCCAGCATCGACTTCTCCTGAAAGTACCGCATTTTCGATTTCAAGGAAATTTTTGTAAATTATTCTTGCATTCGGATATGCGATACGAAACAAAAGCGCGTTACTTGTGTGCTCGCCGCTTAGCGCAACTTTAAAATTCGGTTTTAATTTTTTGTCTTTTTTCTTTATAAGTTTCGGACCGTAACCTTCGCCGAAACTGACCGCTGTGCGAAGAAGTGCGAAATCATCCGCCACAAACGGATACAGCGCAAAACTGATTGCACAAATATCATAAAGTCCGCGCAAAGTCGCTTCGTTCAGAGTTTGGATATCATCCGCTTTATTTGTGAAATTTAGCCATTTTGAGTCAACCCAACCGAATTTTATCGCCATATACATAAAAATATCATCAGAATCCGGAGAATGTGCCACGCTTATATTTTTTTTCAAAATTTTTCCTTTAATTTTTTTGAAATGATACCCAAAGTTTTAAAAATTTCTATTTAAAGATGCGCTCAAAATTGAAATTTTAGGCTTTTGTAGTGAAATTTAAAATTTTTCCGAATACTTTTCAGTTTATAAAATTTATTGCGCGCGATAAATTTTATAAAACTTTTTTTTGTAAAAAGTAATTAAAATTAAAAATTTAATAAGCACTTTACCGATTAAAACGATTTTAAAGGAATCAAATATGATGTTTGGCGCCCAAGAATAAACTGTTTGTTGTAAAAAAAGAAACGCTTTAAGATTTGCAAAACATTTGAATAATTTTGTTATCGTTTTATTTAGAATGCCGAATTTTGCAAATTGTTTTATTTAAAAATTTTGAAATGTTTTTTTGAAATTATATTTTTGCGCCCATTTTGTAACTTTTGCAAAATCGCTTTTTCAGCCGAATTGTTGTAAAATTCTAAATAAAATTTAAAAAGAAAGAAAATTATGTCACGAAAAAAAGCCGTTGTCGCACCGATTTTTAGCCGATTTAAAGCATTTATTATTGATATTTTTTTTATTGCCATTCCGCTTTTTTACATTGTCACATATTTAATTTTGGGTTCGAAAGAGGCTCTTTGGCAAAATCAGCTTGCAATCAGCACAATCTGGATAATTTACGCGCTTATCACAAGTCTGTTTTTTGCTTTAAAAGCGCAAACTCCCGGATACAAAGCTCAAAATATTTATTTGATTAATACACGCACCGGTAAAAAAGCTGATTTTTTCAGGATTTTGTTGCGTTTTGTCTGTTTTATCATCTCAGGCTTTTGCATTATCGGGCTTTTGATCTGTTTTTTTCGCAAAGACCGTTTGAATTTGCACGATTTACTCACGCAAACTGCACCTGTTTTGCCAAAAAGTTAAAATTTATTTATTACTTATCAAATAGTCTGTATCAAATTTAATATAAATCGGTGTATCCGTTGTATTTTTATACAAATTAAAATATACAAAATAGATTTTTTAAAATAGTAAAATTTTTGTTTTATTACTAAAATTCCACGTTTTTATTATTTTACATAAAACTCCGATTTGCAAGCTGCTAATGTGCCAAATATCTTTTTAAACACTTACTTATCAATATATGGAATATCATGGATTTTGTCATCTAAAAAGCCCGAGATATTCAGTAAAGTTTTTCTTCAATCATCATAAAATCATATCGCTTTTTATATCATTTTTAAAATTATCCGATAATGCTTTTATAATTTTATTTATTTTATTACAAGGCAAATTTATAATTAATCTTACAATTTTTTCATAATCGTTACTTTTTCTAATGATGTAAAACTATCTTTGAAATCTTTAAAATCAGTATTATTTGGGCCTTTATTTAATAAATTCGTGATTTTTTGATGTAGGCTTCTTTCTTTTTATATCATCATCTAAACATCTGCTAGTATGCTTTGATTTAAATTATCAGTATGTGTAATCGCTTTATTTGGCTTTTTATAACTTTTGTAACGTTTATGGCATTTTCTATCGTCATAATAGTAACAAAAATAAAATTTTTCATTTTTTTCTTTTTATAAAATTGCAGGAAATAATTTTAGCGATATATGCCTAAAAAATTATGTTTCAGTAGAAATATTTCAAAATACAATATAAAAGTTTAAAAATATTTTTTGATTTTTCATCGCAAATAATTATATTTTCACATTTTTTAAAATTTGGGTCGTATCAAAGTAGCCTCTATTAATAAAATCGTTAAGCTCCCAAAAATTTATGAAATCTACCATGCCGAAATAACCTTTAGGTGGCGAAATTTCGATAATTTTTGTAGTGCAGACAAAATTTCTGTGTTTTTTAAAAAGTGATAAAAAACCGTTATTTTCGATGTTGCAAACAATTATAAGATCCAAATTTTGCTTTAAAAGCGGTGTAATCGGGATATTTTCGCCACTTATCGCACCGTCAATAAAGCCGTTTGTATTCTCAAATCCAAATGCAAAAGAAGCGCTGCTAAGCAAATAATCGATGATTTCATTTTTATCAAGTGATTGGACCTTGACAAAAAACGGTGAAAAATCGCTGCTTTCAGTAAGAGCGATAAAAAGCGGAATTCCATTTAAAATCTTGCTTGTAGAAATATTTGCATGCAAGAAATTTGCCAAATTTTCCCTTTTAAAAAAACCTTCATTTATAAAATTCGGTAGTGCGGCGTTTGCTAATTGATAGAAAAATTTTTGCGGCGCACAAAAATCAAAATCTTTTTTAAAATTTGGAATTTTGCTAAAGTGCCCGAAATTTTCAAGCTTTAAATTTTGCGGTTTTTTTAGCTTAAAAACATCAAGCACATTTGTATTCAGCCATAAATTTTGTAAAATTTCAGCTGTTTTAATCGGATCTTTGTAGGCGCTTAAAAACGCGCCGTTTATCGCACCGATACTTGTTCCTGAAATCGTCGCAGGTAAAATTCCGAACTCGCCAAGCGCCTTTAAAAAGCCAATTTCATATGCACCTTTCAGACCGCCGCCTGATAAAACCACGCCGATTTTTTTCATAGCAATTATAAATTTAAAATATCAAATATTTTAATTATAAATAACCTTGATCTATCATCGCGTCCGCTACTTTTCTAAAGCCGGCGATATTTGAGCCGAGCACGAGATTTCCCTCATCGCCGAACTCTTTTGATGTATCGTAGCTAATCCTGAAAATATGTCGCATAATGTCGTGAAGTCTGCTGTCCACATCTTCAAACGACCAGCTTTGCATACTTGCATTTTGCGCCATTTCAAGTCCACTAGTCGCTACGCCGCCGGCATTTGCAGCTTTTGCAGGACCAAAAAGCATATCTTTTTTAGAAAGTATAAAATCGATTGCTTCAAGAGTGCTTGGCATATTTGCGCCTTCACAAATTAAACGACAGCCGTTTTTATAAAGCTCTTTTGCATCTTCTAAGTTTAACTCATTTTGTGTAGCACTAGGAAAAGCGGCATTACAAGGTATATTCCAAACCGCATTTCTGCCGGCAGGATATTCGGCTAAAGGTGTGAATTTAGCTTTCGGGCGATATTTTAAATATTCACTGAGACCCAAACGAAGCTCTTCTTTGATTTTTTTAAGTGCCATAACATCTATACCGTCCATATCGTAGATAAAACCTGTAGAATCACTGACTGTTATCGGTAAAGCCTCCATTTGGTAAAGCTTTTCTGCGGTATAAATTGCAACATTTCCCGAACCGCTTATAGCGCATTTTTTTCCTCTTAGTGCATCACCTTTTTTACATAACATCTCATTTGCAAAATAAACGGAACCGTATCCTGTAGCTTCCGTTCTTGCCAGACTTCCACCCCAGTTTAGACCTTTTCCTGTAAGTGAGCCGTCAAATCTGCGTTTTATCTTTTTGTAAGCGCCGAATAGATATCCGATCTCTCTTGCGCCAACGCCTATATCGCCTGCCGGTACATCGCTTACATCGCTTATAAGTCTTTGAAGCTCAATCATAAAATTTTGGCAAAATCGCATAATTTCACCGTCACTTTTGCCTTTAGGATTAAAATTTGCGCCGCCTTTTCCGCCGCCCATATTAAGACCTGTTAATGAATTTTTAAAAATTTGTTCAAATCCTAGAAATTTTAAAACGCCCAAATTCGCGGTCGGATGAAATCTTAAACCGCCTTTATAAGGACCGATCGCCGAGTTAAATTCGATTCTATAACCTGTATGTACGCAAGGCTCCAGTTTATCGTTCACATAAACCACGCGAAACATCAACGTGCGCTCAGGCACTAAAATTCGCTCAATTATACGATTTTTTATATATTTATCTTCCCGTTCTAAAAGCGGAACCAAACTATGTAAAATTTCGGTTGCAGCTTGTAAAAAAACCTCTTGACCGGGGTTTTTTCGCCTTATATCTTCCAAGACATCGGTTATATAATCTCTAACCATCGTTTTTCTCCATTGGATTAAAATTCAATTTTCTTGCTTTTTTTATAAAAATTTTAAATGCCTTTTCCTCTTTGGCGCCTATTTTATAACTTATGAAATTTAGATACCAAGTGATATCTTTTTTCGTTATACCGCGACTTTTGGCATACTCTGCCAAAATATACTGCGGAATTTTAACCTTTTGTTTTAAAAATTTTTTTACAAGACCGGTATAAAAATCGCCGTTTTTTATGCAACAGAATTTTGCAAAAACAAATGGCAAATTATATTTTTTATGCCAAATTTCACCTAAATCATAAAATTTATCTCTACCTTCGTTTAAATAACATTTTAAGGCACGGTCACCTATTATAACTTCGCCTTTTAAATTTAGAATTAGACTTAACATATTTGAACTCATTGAAGCTGGATCTAATTTTCTGGCGCTGTTTTTTCGCACTAAAACGCTGATTACTCGATCTTTTGCCACTACACCCATAGAGATTTTTTTATATTTTTTTATTCTGCTTTCTATGCTTGAAATTACGGCTGCATCAACTTTTCCGTAAAAAAGCGATCTGCATAATTTACTTGGAACATCTTTTTTAAATTCAATCGCCTTTTTTGTGGCATTTTGTAACCGCGAACGTTTTAAAAAAACATGAAATGGAAGCAAATTAAGATAATCGATTTTTCCAAATAACATTTTAATCCTTTATGCAAATTATACAAAAAAAATATAAAATTTTTTTTAAATTTATTAAATTTTTTAAATTTATTTTTTTAAAATAAAACCCCTGAATTAAACGATTTAATTTTTAATATTAGCTTAATTTAAGCATATATAAATTTTAATTCATTTGAAATTCACTGCTTTTTACGGCAAAAATAGAAGATAACTTTAAGGCTCATTATAATATTTTAATATATTTTTAAGATAATAAACCATCTAATTTAGCTTTCATATTTATTATAATTTAATTTTTGTTATTTCTATTTTTTAACAATTAAATATATGTCATGCAATTTTAAATGTTATGTTTTTTATGATTGCATAGAGGATATGCTATTTGAAAATTATCTTGCATAAGCTTTTAAAACGGTTGATTGTCTGTGTAGTTTAAATCCCAATTTATCGGTGAAATTCCGCGAGAAATCAAAAAATTATTGCATTTGCTGAAATGTTTGCAACCAAAAAAAGCACCTCCTGCAAGCGGGCTTGGATGGGCTGCCGTTAATATCAAATGCTTTTTTGCGTCTATCAGCGAAGCCTTCGCTTTTGCAAAATTTCCCCAAAGCATAAAAACTATATTTTCTCTTTTTTGTGAAAGTGTTTTTATGACAGCGTCAGTGAATATTTGCCAACCGAAATTTTTATGAGAATTTGCAATTTTAGCCGAAACGCTAAGAGATGCGTTTAATAGCAAAACGCCCTGTTTAGCCCAAATTGTTAAATCACCGCAATTGGGCTCATTTATTCCTAAATCGCTATTAATCTCTTTAAAAATATTTATTAGACTTGGCGGAATGCGGACATCTTTCGGCACGGAAAAACTAAGTCCCATAGCCTGATTTACTTCGTGATATGGATCCTGTCCTAAAATTACAACTTTAACTTTGTCAAAAGGCGTTAAATTAAATGCGTTAAAAATCAAATTTCCGGGCGGATATATGGTAACTCCGCTATTTTTTAAACAGACCAGTTTTTCTTTTATCTCCAAAAAATATGGCGAGAGAAATTCGCCTTTTAATACCTCTTTCCAACTCTCCTCAATTTTGACATTTTCTAATTTTATAGCCATTAAAACCTCTTTTTAAATAATATAAACGAAAGAATAAAATAAAAAATTCCTAAAACCAGCATAACCGAAAGTTCCGGCAACAGTGCAGTAAAAGCCGTATCTTTTAAAATAACAGATTTTATAAAAATAGCATAATGTTTAAGTTGAAAACAATTTGCCACTGGAATTAGCCAGCTTGGCATATTTTCTATAGGTGTGGCAAAACCTGAAAGTAAAATGGAAGGAACGAAATAAGAGCAAGAGTATAAAATCGCTTGTTGTTGCGTTTTTGCAAACACTGAAATTGCAATTCCTGTAGCGCAGGTGCTGAAAACAAATACGGAAATTCCAAAAAACAGAAGCCAAAAACTGCCGAAAAACGGAACATCAAAAACCGTTATCATCAAAATAAAAATTACAAATGAAATAATAAGTCCGATTAAAAACGCGGTTGTCAATTTTCCAAGCAAAATTTCAAAATGTTTAAGCGGAGAAACCAGAATTTGTTCCATTGTTCCAAGTTCAAGTTCTCTAGGAATCGACATTGCAGTCATAATTACGCAAATCGCCATTGAAATAAGTCCTATTAAATTCGGTAAAATCCACCAGAAATTTTCAACATTCGGATTGTATAAATAGCGAATTTTGACGAATTGAGGTTCATTTATCATAGAAGTTATATAGCCTAAAGTGATTTGAGAAGCGTTTGAATTGCGTCCGTCAACAATAACTTCGACCTTTTTATTTCTTGCAAAATCCTCATTAAAAATCACCAAAGTAGTAATTTTTTCGCTATCGATTAAAATTTTTGCCTCTTCAAAACTTGTAAGCATATAAATTTTGCTTATGCGTTTTGTGCCTTCAAAATTTTTCAAAATTCGCTCACTCTCTTTGGAATTGCTGAAATTTAAAACGCCCAAAGAGATATTGTTTACTTCGAAATTTACTGAATTTGCAAATAAAAAAGTAAGTAAAAACGGAAAAATAAAAACAATTACGGCGCTTTTTCTATCATTTTTAATAGATAAAAATTCTTTTTTAATGAGCGAAAGAAATCTCAATCAAGACTCCTTTTTGTATTTTTTACAACGAAATAGTAATAAAGAAGTCCTGTAAGTATCATTCCTACAATATTTATTACCATTACATACATCACGTTTCCAACTAAAAAGATAGTTTTAATACAATTTACAAAATATGTTGTATGCAAAAATACAGATAAGATTTGTAAAATTTCAGGCATATTTGAAATTTCAAAAACAAATCCTGAAAGTAAAAAAGATGGTAAAAACCCTAGCATAATGGCGGCTTGCGAAGCGACAAACTGATTTTTGGCTATCGCCGAGATTAAAAGTCCTACGCTTAAAGCCGGAAAAAGATAAATTATGCTAAGTAGCATAAGCATCAAAAAACTGCCGTTAAAAGGAATTTTATACCAAAAAATCGCAATTATAAGGCATATTATCATAGACATAAGCGATAAAAAAATATATGGAATAATCTTGCCTATAATTAGTTCGTTTATACTGATTGGCGTAGAAAAAATCAGCTCAATCGTATTTTCTTCCCATTCTCTTGCCATTACAAGCGATGTCAAAAGAGTGCCGATAAGTGTCATTATAATGGCGATGGATCCGGGAATAAAAACATTTCTGCTTGAAATTTCTTTGTTAAACCAAGTTATATTAAAAATTTCTACAAAATTTGGATTTTTAGCTAAGTTTCTAAAATTTTCCAGCGTAAAATTTGAAACGATTAAATTTACATAATTGCCTATCAGTTTAGCGGTGTTCGGTTCGCTTGCATCAAGTAAGAGTTGGACGTTTTTTGTTTTGCTGAAATTTTGCGGAATAATTAAAACTGCTTTGCTTTTGCCGTCTTCAAGTTCCTGTTTTGCCAAATTTTCACTTTTAAAAAAATGAATGTCAAAATACGGACTTTGTAAAAATTTTGAAGTAAGCTCATTGCTTAAGCTTGAGTTTTCATGTGAGACAATAGACACGGCAATATCTTTGTTATCAAGATTTACTGCATAACCCATCAAAAAAATCAATAGAATCGGCAAAATAAATGCTATCAGGATTGAGCTGGGATCTCTAAATACCTGTAATCGCTCTTTAGCGGCAACTGCTTTTATACGTCTTAAGTTCATCTTTTTTGCACCAATTTTATAAACGCATCCTGTAGATTATCTGTTTTTGTTGCCTGTTTGATTTTTTCAGGTGTAGCGAAAATCGCCGATTTGCCTTGCGAAATAAGCATTATTTTATCACAAAATTCAGCTTCATCCATTAAATGCGTAGTAATCATAACACAACTTCCGTCTTTTACAATCTCGTTTATAAACTCCCAAAAATCGCGCCTTGTAATGCTATCAACTCCGCTTGTCGGTTCATCCAGGAAAAGTACTTTCGGTTTATGCAAAACCGCGCAAATCAGCGCCAAACGCTGTTTTATACCCAAAGAAAGATCTTTTACTTTAAAATTTAAGAATTGTGTAATTCCAAAATTCTCGCAAAGCTCGTCAACGCGATTTTTCTTTTCATTTTTATCAAGTTCGTAAATTCCTGCAAAAAAATCTAAATTGTCAATAACTTTTAAGTCATTATAGAGTGAAAATTTCTGCGCCATATATCCGATTTGCCTTTTTATCTGCGGATTTTTATTAAGATTTTTTCCCATTACAAAAGTCTCGCCGGATGTCGGTTTTAAAAGACCGCAAAGCATTTTAAAAGTTGTTGATTTTCCGGCACCGTTCGGTCCTAAAAGCCCAAAAATTTCACCGCTTTTTACATCGAAATTTATATCATCAACGGCTTTGAAATCGCCGAAAGATTTGCACAATCCGCAAACTTTTATCAGCTCTTCACTTTTAAAATTTTGTACCTTTTTTATTTTGGCATTTTTTTTACTCTCATCTTTTGAAAGTGCCAAAAACAGATCTTCAAAATCCGGCTCTTCTATTTTAAAATCATTTAAATCAGGCAGCTCATTTTCTTTTTTAAGAATGAACTTAAGCCTGTTTCCAAAGTAATAAACCTGCGAAATTTTTTCATCATATCTTAATTTTTGAAATATTTCATCGTTTTTCGGTGTGCTGAAAACACGGTTTTGCAGGATTTTTTTTGCATTTTTCGGGCTGTTTTGAACCAAAATTTCGCCGTGACTTAAAAGTAAAATTTCATCAAATTTTTCAGCCTCGTCTTGATAAGAAGTCGCCCAAATAATGGAAATTCCGCTCTCTTTTAATCCTAACGCCAGATCAAAAAATTCCATTCTGGCTACAGGATCCACGCCGACACCAGGTTCATCCAAAAAAAGGATTTTAGGGTTTTTAAGCAGACATACGCAAAGTGTTAGTTTTTGTTTCATTCCGCCGCTTAAATCTCCTGCAAAGCGGTCTTTAAACTCATACAAGCGCATAAAATTTAAAACTTCCTTAATCTTTTCCTCTTCGTTTGAAATACCTTTTAAACTTGCGTAAAGTTTTAAATTTTCATAGCAGCTAAGCTGTTCGTAAAGACCGAAATTTTGTGGCATATAACCGATACTGCTAAGATAATCTTCGCTGTAATTGGGCATATTAAATCCCAAAATTTCGATTGTGCCGCTGCTTGGACTTATAAGTGAAGCAAAAAGCCGCAAAAGCGTAGTTTTACCACTTCCATCACTGCCTACGATTCCGATGATTTTGTGTGCATCAAAATTAAAGGTTAAATTTTTTAAAGCCTGATTGGCTCCAAAATTTTTACAAAGTCCGTTTACTTTTATCATTTTACTTTTTTAACGTGTACGGGAACGCCTTGTTTGATTTTGTCGTCAATCTCGTCAAAATTTACTTTAAATCTATACACTAAATTTGTTCTAAGCTCGATTGTTTGGACATTTTTTGGCGTAAATTCACAAACTGTCGCTATAAAACTGATATGTCCGGCATATGGTTTTTCTCTAAAATCGGTATAAATTTCCATTTTATCGCCAACTTTAAAAAGGCCTAAATTTTTTTCATCCACATAAGCTCTGACCCAAAAATCATCAACTTTTGCAATCTCATAAACAGGTTCATGGGCTCCGGCATTTTCGCCGTTTTCTTTAAATTTTGTAAGAACGGTGCCGTTATTCGGCGCAACGATAACTGAATTCTTAAGATCTATATTTATCTTTTCGCGTTTTGCTTCAAGCAACTCCACAAGCGATTTTTGCGCCTTTATATCAAGTTTTTCGTAGCCGTTTTCAAGTTTTGAAAGATTTGATCTGGCTGCACTCGCCGCTGCGACTGCAAGTTCAAATTTCGCCTTTGCGGTATCGAAATTTTGTTTTGATGTAGAGTTTGTATTTAAAAGCTGCTTTTGGCGTTCGAAAGTTTTTTTAGCTTCGTTTAAATTTGCTTCGCTTTTAGCCGCTTCAGCCTTTGCCTGATCGATATCTTCATATCTGTAGCCGTTTTCAAGTTTTTCTAAAATGGCTTTGTTCTGCGCGATTTGTGCATCAAGCTGAACGAGAGCATTTTGCAGATATTCATCATCCAAAACGGCTAACGCTTCACCTTTTTTGACAAAATCTCCTTCATCTTTTAAAAGTTTTTTAATTCGACCGGGAAATTCAAAAGAGAGAGCCTGCGTCTGGCGGTCGATATTTCCATAGAAAATCTCGCCGTTATTCAACGAATAAAATGTATAAAGCTTAAAAGCCGCAAGTAAAATAACCAACAAAACGGCATAAATTATAATTCTTGTTTTGAAATTTTTCATATCCTAAAATTTCCTTTATTGACGAAATATTATTTTAAACAGTTCTTATTATGCAAATATTATAAGATTATACCAAAATTTTCAGAACACTTATAAATTTTTGCTTAAAAAGAAACTTAATAACATTATAAATTTCATTTTTAAAATTTATATTTGAGTATTATTAACGTTGAAATTATACAAAATAAATTGCGGATTTTATCCTATAAGTTTAATAAAATTTTGTATAAATCTTTATCTAGAATACAGAACTTGCCTATTTTTTACTTTACCGGCAAAATACCGCATTATAAAGATATAAAGTATAAAGTTATCTCTTTTGATACCTTGCAATATTTTAATTTTTGTACCGAAATAGTTTTATTGATTTTTTACTTTTTTATAACAGTTCGAATGATAAATACTTAATAAAATCATGGCAATTCCTGCTGCAGTATGCAAAGCGGAAAATTTTTTGATATAAAAAGCCGTAGCACCAAGCGTCATTAGACTGATACTCAAAGCAATTTTTACAACTTTTTGTTCAGTCTTTTTTCTTTTATTATGTTTTTTTAAATTATTTGTTTGCAAATTTTACACCTTTAATTGAATTAAGTAACGTAACAATAGTAGTTCCATTATGCAAAAAAGCCGTCAGTATAGGCGAAAAAAAACCGAAACCGGCTCCAAATAAAATAACTGAATTTGCCAAAAGTGTTACGTTAAAATTTCTATTTATAAGTTTCATAGTATCATTTGACAATTTTTTAGCTTCATATATGGCATTTAAATCATCTTTTAAAAGAGCAATATCGGCACTTGCTTTTGCTATATGAGCACCTGTTTGCATACTTATACCTACATCCGCTTTTATAAGACTTGGAGCGTCATTTATTCCGTCACCTATATATGCTATTTTTTTACCGTCTTTTTTTAGCATATCTAAAATATCTGCTTTTTGAGTTGGCAGCATATCACTGTAAAATTTGTCAATTCCAAGTTCATTTGCTATCAATTCCGCTTTTCGGAAAGTGTCGCCGGTTAACATTATTATCTCTTTTACACCGATTTTCTTAAGATTTGATATTGTCTGTTTGCAATTATCTCTGATTTTATCGCTTAGAGCAATTATTCCTATCAGTTTATTGTCATAAGCTATGTATAAAATAGCTAAATTTTGTGATATTTTATCGTTTATTTCATTTTTATAATTGCTAAAATCTATTTTTTCATCATCTTCCAAAAAATGGCGACTACCTATTATAAGTTGTTTTTTATTGATAGTAGTTTTTACGCCATGAGATACGATAAATTCAACTTCATCATGATGAATATGTATAAAACCTCTTTTATTTGCCGCTTCCACTATAGCTTTTGCAATCGGATGAAAATAGTGTTCTTCAGCGCTTGCGGCTAAATTTAAAAGATCTGTTTGGCTTATATTTGAATCGAAAGATTTTATATGGACTATTTCCAGTTTTCCGCCTGTTAGAGTTCCTGTTTTATCAAATACAAATGTATCAGCTTGTGATAAAATTTCTAATGATTTCGCACCTTTGATTAAAATTCCGTTTTTTCCGGCCTTGCTTATGCTTGATTTAAAAGCTGTCGGTGTCGGAAGTTTTAAAGCGCACGAATAATCAGCCTGTAAAACACTTGCCAGCGCGCTCGGCTTAAAAAGATAGCTTATAAAAGCAAAAGATAAAGTTACAGGAATTAATTTATCAGCCAAATGCGAAGCTTTAAGCCCTGTTTGTGATTTTTCCTGAAGCGAGCTTTGCATATATTTTTTTATTTTTGATAGAGCCGTGTCTTGTCCTACGTATTCAGCCCAAATTTTAATATTTCCATTTTCTACAACGGAACCGCTTATTATAGAATCGGAATATTTTTTTTCTACAATATCGGATTCGCCTGTCATGCTTGCTTGATTTACATATGCTTTGCCTTCTACGATATGTCCATCCACAGGAACTATATCGCCGCTTCCTACAACCACTATATCGCCTGCTTTTAATTCATCGGCTTCTATTTGAACTAAATTTTCTTTTCCATTTAAATTTTTAATAATCCATGCATTTTTTATGGTCGGTTTAGCAAGTTCTTTGATAAGATCGTCGCTTTTATTTACCATACTTTCTTCCATAAATTCGCCAAATCCTATTAATACATTTGTGCCGTTTGCAGCTAAATAATCTTTTCTGTATAAAGAGATAAAAATTGCAAGTCCTTCTAAAACTCTTGATGTCACACCTTTGTTTATAAGCTCTTTTGAAGCACTTATAAGAATCGGCAAACTTGCAGTTACGGTAATAAATTTTACCAATGGATTTGATTTTACGATTATATTAAAAAATAAAGATAAAAATGAAATAACCATAGTTGTATTTGATAAATTCTGTTCTTTTACTTCGAAATTCGGTTTCAGACAGATTTTTAAACTTGTTTCTTTTTCTTCTATTAAATTTAAAAATTCAATAAATTTTTTTATATTAAAAGATTCATTAAATTTTATTGTCAAAGTAGAAATTTTCAGGTTAAAAAAACTGTCTGTTATACCGTCGAATTTATCAATTTGCTGTAAAAAAAAGAGCGGATCGATTTTTTTAGAAATGTAATGAATTCTAAATCTGGCTCTTTTTTTACTTAAATGGATTAATTTTATCATTGAATATCTTCTAGCTCGGCTTTTGCATCTTCAAATCGCTCTTTCATCTCTTCAAAACCGACATTAAGCATATTTTGTAATTTTGCAAAAATTCCGAAAAGCGTCTTTTGCGCATTTTCATTTGTAAGCAGATATGTCATACCGGCGCCAATCGCAATACCTTTCAATAATTCGCCTTTATTAGTGCCTAAAAAATCACCGCCAAATATGGAGTTTAAAAGAGAATTTTTACTGTTAAAATTTAAATTTTTTTCCGTATTTCGGTTATTTTGCATAGATTTTTCTATATAACTTTTAATACATTCAAACTCTTCTTTTCCTATTTTTTCTACTATTTCATCTATTTTTTGATTGCTCATTTTTTTCCTTTTTATTAAAAATGTTTTCTATCATTGTAACGGCGCACACGCCGATTCCAATACACATTAAAGCATTCGCGTATTCTTTGTTTGCTATATTGTTTGAAGCGCTGATAGCAAAAGATGCGCCTAAACCACCTTGAAGTGCCGTTTTTACAATATTTCCAGGATTTTGTTTTTTATTTGTCACAAGCACACTTAAAATAGCGCCACTTATAAAATGATCAAGCGGTTTTCTTGTGTTTGTCAGAAACATTACTCAACTTCTTTCTTTTGTGTTCCGGAACTTCTTTTCTTTTTTACCTCTTTTTTTATCGTTTTCTCCTCTTTGATTTCATCTTTCTGTTTTGCATCTTTATCATATTTTTCAGCTTGACTATCACTTTTTTCATCATTTTTTAATTTTTCGTTTAAAAAATTTTTAGTTTTGTCATAACTGCTTGCGCAAAAATCTTTAGCCTTGTCAAAATTTTCGCAAATTTCAAGCTTTTCACAAATTTTATCTCTTTTGTTGAAAGCAACTACAGCCAAACTGCCGATAGCAATGCCTGCTAAAAATGGTAATGGAAATGCCATTTAAATCTCCTTTAAAAAATTTTGTTTATTTAAAAAATTTAATAATTTATCTGTATTTTTTTGATCTAAAAAATCATTCCATAGCTCTTTTGAAAAAATTTCATTATCATAAAACACAGTTATGGAACCTATCAGTAAATTTAATTTTAAATCAATTATGCCGTCTATTTTTTTGACACAATTTATAAAATTTTCTAAATCAAAAGTATTGTCAATTTCTTTGATTTTCGGATCTATTCTCATTCTGATTCTGCCGTTTGTATGTGAAACTTTAGTAAAAAATTTTGCAAATTCTAAAATATGCGGCGCAATATCTTTCAAAATAAAAACCTTTGTAAAAAAAATTTCGATATTTTAGCATTTCAAAACTGATACAATAATTAATATCAATTTAAAACTAATATAATAATTAATATCAATATTGTTTTGTAAAAAAAGTAATTATTTTTAGTATCAATACAGCTTAATCTCTATTTATTCTGATAGTAAAAAATAGTGCGAGTTTAGATACAATATAAAAAAATGATAAAGATTTATATCGTATTTTATAAAACTGATAAGAGAAAATTGGTTTAAGTTATATTGAATCATTAAATTTCATAATGCAAATAATGAAGCAACTTTTCATTTAAATTTGATATCATACTCTCCAAAAATAACAACGGATAGAAAATGATAGTTAAACTCAAAAAAGATGTTGGGGGGGGGGGTCGCTTAAAAGCGATTACGATAAACTTGGCATACGGATTGCTAGGATTATCACTCTTTTGTTATGTGGCGAAAAACTTAATGTAGATGAGCTTGCAGATGAGTTTAATGTCACAACTAGAACCATTAGAACAGATTTAAATAAAAGACTTATTCATCTTCCTATTGTCTGTAAAAATGGCAAATATTTTTTATCAGATAATTCAAATTTAAAAAATTATGACTTTATAAATTTTAGTAAAAAAAGCGGAGTTTTTGGACTTTATCCAAGCATCGACAACTTAAACGAGAATAATTTTGTAAAAGGTTTTGACTATGAAAAGATAGATAAAACCTTTTTTGATAAAATTCAAAACGCTATTGCAGACAATCAAACATTAAATTTCACATATAATAACAAAAATAGAGATGTCAATCCATATAAACTTATAAATTTAAACGGTATTTGGTATCTTATAGCAACTGACGGCGATATTATAAAAAATTTCTCACTAGGCAAAATATCAAATTTACAAATCTCAAAGCATTTTCATAAAAATGCAAAAATAACAAAATTTATTGAGGACAATCACCAAACTTTTATCTCAACAAACCCAGTAAATATAAGACTAAAAGTTGATAAGCAAATAAAAGAATTTATAACAAGAAGAGCTGTTTTTCCAAATCAACAAACCATCAAAGAGCTTGAAGATGGAGATATCATCATCGAGACAAAGGCTAGTTTTATACCGGATATTTTGGGAATTATAAGCTATTGGATACCACATATTAGCATTTTAGAACCACTTTATTTAAAAGACGAGTTATTGAAAAATATAAAAAATTATTTAAAAAAGGAGAAGAGTGATTAAGTAATTTTATTAAATATAAATATTTTATAAAAGTTAATTTATGGGATAAAAATATATGGCGTTTGCATATCTAATTTGTTGGTGAAATATCCATTTTATGCTGTATGTATGGTAGGTTTTATTGGAATTTGATTTTATTAGCATGACTGTTGCAAGATAGAATTTCTAATAGATATAAATATCTAATTTCAATTATTTTAGTGCGACTATCTGAAATGGTAGTTAATAAATTTCTTAAGAAAGGTTTTTTATGGATAAAGAAAATTTAAATGAAAAAGAGTCGCAAGACAATAGCGAAAATAAAGTAAAATTAAATGGTGTAGTTAAAACAGTTACAGGTATTTTTACTAAATTTATTGCTGTGATTTTGAAATTTGTTGAAAGACATCTTGTTTTGGCAATTTTAATTATTGGATTTTTCTTCTTTGGCTTTTATAAAATCGCCTCTTTTAGTTTTTTTAAACAAACAGGTGTAACTACTATGAATGTAAATATGAAAGGATATAAAAGAATTGATACTCTTTTTACATCTTTTGCTTATGTGCCAATAATTAATTTTAAAGAAAAGACTTCATTGCTTGATTATGCTCCAGATAGTATAAAGGAAAAAAGTGATTTTTTCAATAAAAATCCTGATCTTGCTTCCGGATATTGTCTTAGAAGATATGAAGTTGGTTTGGGATACAAAGATATATTTGAAATTTATAAAGCGAATAAAGATATTATTTGTAAACAAAAAGATGCCACTGCCTTGCCGTTGCCTACCCAAGTATCTGTAAACTCAATATCTTCAGAAATTTATGGCTCATACACTCAACAAGAGTGCGATCTCTTTGACAGAGTTGATAAAAATGGAAGCACGATGGCTAGAAGAGAGATAGCTGCATATATTAATGACAAATACGGCGCTAAATTATTTAAAAATAGTCAAAAAATGCTTATGGTATTTTTAAGTGGATATTGCGGTATGGACAATTAAGGAGAAATTATGAAAAAATTTATTTTATTTATATTTATGATTGTATTTTTAACCGGTTGTGATAAAAAAAATGATATTTTAGCTCAAGAGATAAAAGCACAAGTATCAAAAGATGTTGGCTATCTATCAAATTTGGAAGTGCTTTATGGTGTAGATTTTACAAATAAGAGTAAAAATTGGAAAAATTGGATCGGATTAGATGATTTTTATGTAAGGATTGATGATGCTAGTGTATTTTATGGCTATCCTATAGATAAGATAAAAATACATGTTAGTAGCAATATGAATGGCGATAGAGTATTAAATGTTTCTTTACCGGCACCTGAGAGAATTTCGTTTGACAGACAAATTTCAAATTTAAAAACTAGAAATAAAAGTTATGAACCTGTAGATGAAAATGGTGATATACTTGATGTTGAAAAAGAGATGACAAAAAGATTGGATAAAATTTTAGATAGTTATGAGCCAAAAATGCTTGAATTTTCAGCAAAAGTAACAGAGGAGTATTTTGAAATGTTGGCTACAAATTATGGAATGAAGCTAGAACTTCAATTCGAAAAAAAATAACAGGCCAAGCTTGAATGGTATTTTTATCAAACTTTTAAAAATTTATAAGTTGATTAAAAATAAAAAATTATGCTAAACTCAAAAGAGCTTAATTATAAATTTATTTTTAACCTTTTGAGTTAGTTATTTAAGATTTAAAAAAATTGTATAATTTGTAAAATAATAATTCAACACTAAGGAAGCAAAATGGAAACAGTTAATACCTATATCATAAAAAACGTGCAAAAAATAGATAAAAGCTATTTAAAAAAACAATCGCTTAATGAAGAGAAAAAATCAAGTATATTTGGCAAAATAACAGCAAAAATAGAGACTCTATCTTCTTGTAATATTTTTATTACGCCGATAAGTTCAGAAGTTTTGGATAAGGCGGCTAATGTTTTTAAAATAGATCAAGAAGATTATAACTTTATAGTAGCTGCTGTTGATAGCTCATTGACCGGTAATTTTGGCGAGGGTTTTGTCTTTACGGGCACTAAAATTTTTTATAAAGAAGTATTTGAAAAACCAGTAGTCTTTTTATATGAAGATATTGTTAGTGCAAAGTATGAAAAAAAGATGAAATATGATAAAAATGGCAATGAACAACTAGATAGTGAGTATGTGGAAATTTCTTTACAAAATGGTAAAGTTTTCAATATGCGTGGTAATCCTTATTGTGATGTCGAATTTTTATCAGAGTTTATAAATCAGATTATAAAAATAGGCTCTTATCAAGATGAAAATCAATTAGTTCCAGTAACTGATATGTCAGATGAGTTAAAATTAGCATATGTCAAAATAGTTGTTAATATGGCATTTTTAAACGACGATGGGTTTAATTCTAAAAAATTTGCTGAAATATTTCTTTTAATGGATAAAATTGGACTTGATAAAGATAGCAAATTTATAATCATGGAATATATGTCTACAATCAATAAAGAAAATATCGTAAATTTACAAGAACTTATAGAAATAATAAAACAAAATTCTACATCATCAGCATATAAGTCAATTATGATTTCTATTATAAAAGATAGTATAAGCACATATTTTGCAAATGTTGATGCTAAAGATATGGATAAAGTTATTCTGTCTGATATTAATAGCATAGAAAAAAATAAAGCATTTTTTGATTTAAATGATGAGGATATAAATTTAGCCTTTAGGGCGGTTAAAGAGGACTATAGCATACTTAATAAAAATTTCGATGATGAAACAGTTAAATCCTTAATAAAAGATCTTGGCGTAAAAGCCTCAAGTGTTGGTGTTCCACTTGGTGCGCTTTATATATCCGGCTCTGTTGTCGGGCTTGGTGCTACCGGAATTACATCCGGATTGGCGACTCTTGGTATGGGTGGTGTTCTTGGGTTATCTTCTATGGCAACCGGAATTGGAGTTGTGGCTTTGATTGGAGTTGGAACATATCAAGGAGTAAAGCATTTGACCGGTGCCAATGAATTAAGCAAATATAAATATAGAGAGCTTATGCTTCAAGAAGCCATAAAACAAACTCAAAAAAGTATTTATAATGTAATAGATACCATAAATGATTTGGTATTAAGAATTAATAATGCAGTATTAGACCAAAAAGAAAATAATAAAAAAATACAAAAGCTTAAGCAAATGATTTCTAGTTTTGTCGGTGCTGCAAAAATAATGACTGATAAGCAAGACTCTTTTCAAAACAGTAAAAATAGGCTTAAATGTCCTGATATTTTAGATATAGTAAGATTAAAAAATATCACAAGTAATTCTATACACAAAGATAGATTGTTTGATTTTATTATAAAAAACTACGACAAGATTGAGCAAGATGAGGAAACACAATATAAACTCAAGGATGAAATTTGGGTAAGCGAAGATACAGACCATTTATAGATGAGGAAACACAATATAAACTCAAGGATGAAATAGATACAGCTGTTTTAGAAGAGATGGGCGAGATATTTGAAGAGATTGGATATTTTAAAGTAAGTTCTGCAATAAAGAGTAAAGTACAAGATGGATTTAGTAATATTGCAAATAGAGTAAAGCAGTCTTTTAAAAATGAATAAAAAATATTTTGAAGATGAAGCAAAATCTGTAATAGTTCAAAAACATCAGCTAGATAAGGCTTTGAAAAAGGCGGTCGAGCTAAATGTCGTATCCAATAAACTAAGCCTGTCTCAAAAGCAAGATAGTGATACTCTTGATGAGCTATTGTTACAAATGCAAAATATAACAAATAGCACAAAAGACTTAGAAATTTGTCCACAAAATTTTGAATTATCAACTTTAGATGAGAGTGTAAATAAAAATGATATTGAATTTATTGACACTATCGAACAAATTGACTTTAATAAAAATATCTCTTGGTCGGAGTATGTAAAATCAGTAGAAGAGTATGCCAAAAAAAATGAAATAAATTTAAAAGATGATCCATTTAGAAATTTAATGTCAAATTCTCAGCTTCTTGAACTTCAAAAAAGGATAAAAGAGGATTTTACATATAAAAAAGCCAATTGTGATAAATATGACTATATGATAGCTGTGGCTTGTGGGGCTATTGGTGGACTAATAGACATTTTATTTGTTGGTGTACCAAAGGAGAGCAAACTAGGAAATTTTGTAGATAATCAAGCCAATAAAATAACTATGAAATTTGCAGAGATGCTTGGTTGGGATAGACAAAAAGCAGAAGACAACAACAAAAATGTATTAAACAGTGCCATAGGATATTTAGAAGAGCATTATAAGATAAATTATGATCAAGCAACCACCGCTGCAACAGGTGGAAAAGTAAAAAATCTATCACTAAAAAATCATCATCTAAAAAGTTTAGGTCATGCACCAGATATAATAGGTCTGTTTTTTTCTATCTTAAATCAATTTACAAGCACATCAACATTTGTTAGCAATGGTCAGCTTATCACTATAGATACAGAAACTTTTGAACTTAAAGGAAACAATTTTATAGCTAAGATTTTTTGTGGATTTTGCAATTGGTTTTGTCATCTCATGTCTGACTGGACTGGTTCATCTGGAGCCAGTAGTAGAGGAAGCGGGATACCAATACCATTTTATGAGCTAACTCAACTACTAAATTTTGGTAGATTTGGTGAAAAACATCAACAAACTTTTGCTGTAATATGCGCTAAGGTCTTTGAAGGGGGATATGATTTTAGACATGGCATAGCTATGTCAATACCTGTTTTAATAACAGAGCTTCTTACAAGGGCGATGTATGCTATAAAGGCTGTATTTTACCACAATAAAGATCCGAAAGATTGCATAGTTACAAGTAGCCCTGAACTTAGACGAATGCTTTTAGTGAGTCATGGAACGCTATGTTTATTGGATGGGGTTGATGCAGGCGTAAGAAGTGGTGGAAATTTAGTGAATTTTTTATTAAGGACAAATTTTATAGCTTGGGTGAGATTTGGACATCTTGCCTTAAAAGAGATTTATTCTTGGTATCGTGCAGGAGAAATAGATCCTGAAAAAGTCGATGAATATATGGAAAAAGAGGGATTGATAGAAATAAACAAATTTGACAAGTATTGATATCTGTATCAAAATTTGTCATTAGTATTATAATGGTTCTCTAGATATAGTGTTGTTTTCAAATAAAAAAATTGGATGACAATAAATGAGAAATAAAATTGTGGCTATTAAAATTTTTGAGTAAATTTATTGTTATTTAAAAACTACTTTTAGTAGCTGTGCTTAGCTTTTTAGGGGGGGTCTCAATACAACCTAATCTCTATTTATTCTGTCTGATAGTAAAAAAAGAGTGTGAGTTCAGATATAATATAAAAAAGATGATAAAGAGATTTATATCATATTTTTTTAAAATCGATAGTAGAAAATCCACTTATATTGAGCCGATATTTTAAATTTAAGAAGAGCACATTATTTTTTGTTTAGTAAAAATTCAGGCATAATGATATTTTTCTAACTTTTGTATAAATAATAAAAAGAAAGAATAGTACAAAAATATTTAAAAATTTAAACGGTAAATTTTTGTCTATTTTTTAGCTTTTTTATAAAAAATAGAGCATAAAAATGATAATAAAATAAAACCGAAACCAAGCGTGCCGGTTAAAATTTCACTGATTTGCATTTGCGTTTTAAGAAGCATTATAACAGCAAGAGCGAATATCGCATAATGTGCGCCGTGCTCTAAAAATATAAAATGTTCAAGCGTTTTATGCTCCACAAGATACAATGTCATACTTCTTACAAACATCGCACCGCTGCCAAGTCCTATCATAATTATAAAAATATTTTCACTAAGAGCGAATGCGCCGATTACGCCGTCAAAACTGAAACTTGCATCAAGCATTTCCAAATATAAAAATCCGACAATTCCATTTCTAATGCCGTTTTTGCTGAAAACATCATCGAAATTTTGTATAAGATTGTATAAAATTATTGCTGAAAAATATGCCAGAATAAGACTGATATCACCGCTTTGATATATTATAAAAATGCCTAAAATTAAAGCAAGTGTCAAAGAAATATTATTAAATTTTTTAAAAAATTCAGTTATTATATTTTTTTCAAACGGTTTTATCCAAAAAACATCGCGTTCTTTATCAAAAAAAAAGTTTAAAAAAATCATCATCAAAAATCCGCCACCAAAAATATAAATTTCATTTTTACTTTCACTTAAAATTTCATGGTAAAGATCCGGATCTTTCAATGCAAGCATAAAAGTTTCCGTTAAACCGTGTTTTGTGGCAATAGAAACAATTAAAATCGGAAAAATAAGGCGCATACCGAAAACCGCGATAAAAATTCCCCACGTAATAAAGCGGCGTTGCCAAATTTTACTCATATTATTTAAAATTTTGGCATTTACAACCGCATTATCGAAACTTAAACTTACTTCAAGTATGGTAAGTAAAAAACATATATAAACGGCTGCAAACGAGCCTATAAAAAATGCTATCAGAAGTCCTAAAAAAGTTATGACAAATGATAAATAGAAGTATTTCATAAAAGCCTTATTTTTTAAAATTTCGCACGAATTTTAGCATAAAGACGCCTAATATCGGCGCCTTTTTTAAAAATTTAAATGTTCGCGGTTTACTGTTTATTTGAAAACGGAAAATTTTCCTTGCTCTAAAGAGTTGGCCACGGCATAATCCTGATATAATTTTTGACAAATTCTATCATATTGATCAAGCGATTTTTTTACAATAATATCAAATCCTGAAATTTCAATTTCCAAACATTTTTTATTATTTGTAATTAGGTATTTTTCATCTACCAAAGGTACATTTGTCATGTCGGACAAATTATTTGCAAATTGTGCTTGAGATGTATAATAAGCACTTACATCACCGAGCAAAGTTATTAAATTTGTAGCTGTTCTTTGAATTTCCGCGTCATCTCTTGTCGCGAATATACCTAAAATTCCGCCATATTGTTTAAGTGAAATTTTATCATTTATCAAAATATCGATTTTTTGTGGATCGTAAGCAAATTTTAAACTTAGTTTATCGGAATTACGCACGAAAAATTCAGAATTTTCAATATCGTTCAACGTAGATAATTCCGTGTCGGTTAAATAAGGAGACAAGAATGTTTTAATATCAGGAATAGCGTTAAATTCGCCTTTTAAAGCAAAATTAGGCGCTATTTTATTTATAAAATCTTCCTCATTATTCACATCAATATCTTTTAAATCTTTTAAAGACATCATGAGGTTGAAATTTAATGAATTATTGGCAGAATTTTCAACAGAAAAGTTATCGATATTCATCTCTAAACCTTTGCCAAATGCATTAAATATTTTATTTAGCGCATTTTTATCATCCAAAAAGTCGACATGTTCGCTAGCTTCAATAAATTTTCCAACTAAATTTTTATCAGCCTTTACGCTGACAGCAAGGTTGGCATTTTTTAGCACATTGTTAAAAATCGAAATTTCACCGATTTTTAAATTTTCTTTAGCGGCCATCATATCACCGCCGTTGTCGCTATGAGCATTATCTGTAATATCTGCTAATTTTACACTGCCGCCGATACCTGAAATTTCAGCGCTTTTGATTTTCAGCTCGCTGTTATAATTTACATCAATTAAACTTTTTATATCGCTAAAATCAACAGCTTTGTCATAAGAAATATTTGTGTTTATATCATCTATTATGATTTTTATTTGATCTATAAGTGAAAAATTGCCAAGTTTTATAGCTACATCTTTGATTTTGCCGTCATTGTCGTTTGTGCTTAAAATTTCCAAATTTTTTGTGCTAAATCCTTCAAAATTGGCATTTTCAAATTTTAAAGCTGTTTTTGTATCGCTTAAATTTTTAATTATATTTACGTTTAGAAATTCATCGGTGCCAAATATTTGTTTAAGTATTACAGCATATTCCGGAGTTAAAATTTTAATTTTGCCGTTGCTTTCAAAACCGCCTGCAAGACCGAGTGGAGAATGTTTTATATCGTAAGTATAACGAAAAGATATGTCATAAGGCACGATATCTTGATCTTCGTCAAATTCTTCTAAAATTTCAGCTCTGTCGTTTGCTGAAATACTGAATAAAGCCGTGTTGAGATATTTTCTGATATAATTTTTCGCTTGTGCTTTTGAAATTACACCTTCTAAAACACCGCTTGTATTGAATAATCCGCTTTTTATTTCGTTTTTGCTTGTGCTGAAATTTTCATTGTTACTTACAAAATCACTGATATTGTTTTTCACACTATTTGAAATGTAATAAAAACTACATAAAACTACTAAAATTATAATAACCAAAATAGAAATAATTTTTTTCATTCTGCCTCCAAAAAATTTTTAACATTGTATAAAATTTAGCCTTAAAAAGTATGTAATTATTTTGTTTTTTAATTTTTTTATAAAAGTTTATGCATTTAAACGGATTTTCATTAAAAATTTGAAAAATATGACGGAATGTGAAGCCGTTTGCACCTTGCCGATTATTAAAATTTATAAAATTTCTTTTTTTACATTTACGAAAAAAATCTACTGAAGTGATAATCAAATTTTCATTGTTGCTAAATAAAATTTGGACCAATTCTTACTTGCAGCTTAAAATTTAAAATAAATTCTGTATAAGCCAATAACTTATGACAAACTGATTTTAGAAATTTTACGGCAGAGAGCGAAGCTGAAGATAGTCTAAAACTAATTAAATAGTTAAGAAATAAATAAATTTTAAAATGTTTTTGTAATTGATATAAATTAAAATAACACTTTAATCGCATTTTAGCGTAAAAATTAAGACCGCAATTCCTGTTTTGTTTTTTTAAAAAACATTAGCAAAATATAAGTGAATAAATACTTTTTATACAATAATTTAATAACGATGAATTTTTATAATTGTTATAAATCCATCAATAAAACATAAAATTACAAAAATTTCAAACTTATAACTTGGCTTCGAACAAATAATTAACATTTGGCATTTTTACAAAAAAAGACGAAAAGTTTAATTATTTGGATTATTTTAAGAATAATACGGTTCGGAATTTTACGGATATAAAAATTTACAGAAATTAAATACACTTGAAGACCAAATGTTGATGATTTGGAAATTGGCTTAAAAAATAGTTTTATATTGAAAAGTTAACGATAGTTTGATTTTATTGCAGAAAAACAGATATTGAATAAAAAATTTGCTGATATTTTGGCACAAATATAATGTAAAAATACAAAGATAAAGTTTATAAAATTCACTATTATAGTAATATCGGTGGAGTGCGGGACTTTAAAATACCGATGATTTAATAATGGATAGTGTTTTTTGGAAACTAATTGCTAAAAACAGTAAAAGTTCAATTGATGGAATATATATTTTAAATGTTGCGATATAAAATACGATATATAGGCAGGGATGTCGCATAGTGCAAGCAAAAGCACTTTTTAATATTGTTTTATAAGGTGCACAAAATCGCACCTTAAATTTTTATACTTTTAGAAGTTCTTCTTCTTTGTTTTTTACTGCTTCATCAATTTTTTCTATAAAATTATCGGTGATTTTTTGCACTTCGTCGTAAGCTTTTTTTGCTTCATCTTCGCTTATACTTTTGTCTTTTTCCAGTTTTTTAACTTCGTCATTTGCGTCTTTGCGAATATTTCTTATGCTTACTTTCGCTTTTTCACCCATAGCTTTTGCTTTTTTTGCATTTTCTTTTCTCTGTTCGGTTGTCATCGGTGGAAAAAACAGTTTTACGCTTTCGCCGTCGTTTGTCGGATTTACACCTATGTTGGCAGCAGCAATTGCGCTTTCTATACCTTTTAACATACTTTTTTCCCATGGTGTAACTGAAATCGTGGTTGCATCAGTTGCAAGAACGGTGGCTACTTGATTTAACGGAGTTTGATTGTCATAATAATCAACAAAAATATTTTCAAGTATTTTAACGCTGACTTTTCCTGTTCTTAGTGTTGAAAAGTCCCGTTTTAAAGCATCAAGAGCCTTATTACAATCTGATTTCTGAGCGTCATAAACTGAGTTTAGCATAATTTTCCTTTGTAAAAATTTTATAAATTATATCATAAAATTTAAAGTGCATTTTGCATTTTAAATTATTTCGCATCAGGTACAAGCGGAACAAAAGGCTCACTTTTATTTTGATCTTCTTTTATTTCAAGTGCGCCTGTATCTACGTTATCAAGAACCGAACTTTTTGAATCTTTAGTGTAGTAATATCCCAAAGCAAGTGTATTTAATACAAACAAAATTCCCATAACAGCCGTAAATTTTGCCAAAAATCCGGCCGGTCCTTTTGCACCGAACAAACTTTCATTGCTTCCGCTATAAGCTCCAAGTCCTATTGATGAACTTTTTTGGAGTAAAACGGCTACAGTAATAACCAGTGTAAAAATAACCTGCAAAACTAAAAATAGTGTTGTCACAATAAACCCTTTTTTAAAAATAAACGGTAATAATAGCCAAAATTTAATAAATTTTGGCTAAATTTTAGCAAATTTTAAGTGAAGTATTTTGCCGGAAAGCCGGACAAAATAAATTATTCTCTATTTAAAAATCCGAGAATATTTAAAAGCGAAATAAAAAGATTAAAAATATCCAAATATAAGCTGACAGCTGCCATTATAGGCGATGTATAATTACCGCGAATTATATTTTGTGTATCAAATAAAATATAACCGCAAAATACAAAAGCTGCAATAGCGGAAACAATTATGTGTATTAATGGACTAGAAAAAAAGAAATAGTTCAAAAGCGAAACAACAATAATTGCTAATAATGCAAAAAATAAAACTTTTCCCCATGAACTGAAATCTGTTTTTGTATTCATCGCATAAACGCTAAGTCCGCCGAATATAATCGCTGTCATCAAAAATGCTTGTGTAACTATATTACCGGCGCCTGCACCTATATAAAAATTTAAAATCGGTCCAAGCGAAAGACCTGTAATAAATGTAAATGCGAACAAAAGCACAAGCGCAATTGTATTGCTTCCGCTTTTTGTTGCGAATTGCATACCGAAAATCAACGCAATTTCAACTACAAGAAATAAAATCGGACTTGAAATACTAAAAAAATTCATACCGACAAAAGCTCCCGCTGTAGCTGCTATAAGTGAAGCCGTTAAGAGTTGATATGTTTGTTTGATAAGCGAACTGATTCGTCCGGCATATCTTTCTTCGCCTAAAATTTCACTATTTGCATAGTTATTATTTTGAGCATAATTTTTGTCATAAAGACTCATTTTTTCTCCTTAAAAAATTTTTGCGGCAAGTTTATCGAAATTTGGTAAATGAAATTTTATTTTGCCAGATTTATTGTATCGATTAGCTCTATTGCGTGCAAATTAAAATCATTTGCTATTGCTTTTTGAAATATAGGAGCGATTTCATCTATAAGACCATCTCCACTACCGAAAAATTGCTCTTCGCCGTAATTTTTTTCATTTGAACTGATATTTTTATTATAAATCAGTTTTTGATTCTTAAAAATTTTAAGATTCAGATTGTAACTTACATAAGGTTTAGCGCTGACGTCGATTCCATCAGGGCTGTAAAATCCATAAGTGAAATTTGTAATCTTGGGCATTATGATAAGATTATTTGAATTAAGCACATCTTGATTCGTAGTTTCGCTGATATTTGTCAGATAATTTTTAAAAAATCTTGCACTTGCACCGCTTGCAAATTTTCCAAGATTTATATCAAGACTTTTATCATTTCCCAAATGTGAACTTGGCGCGATGTTTTGATTCAAAAAATCTTCACTGTCAACATATATAAATGTTTTTTGAAGTGTTTTATCAATTTGCAAACTGTCATCAACAGGCGCGATTTCAGCATTTTGATTATAAATTGCTTCACTGGTGCAGCCGCATAAAAGCAGGCCGGTAATTAAAATGTATAAAAATTTCATAAAACTTCCTAAAAATTTGAAAAGCGGCGCATTTTGCGCCACTTGATTATTTACAACAGCACTCACATTCTTCTTTCGGATGAACTTCATTTATATAAAATTTAACCGAATTAAGTCCTTCTTTTTTAGCCCAAGTAAAAGCATCACTTACAAATTTCCAGTTTATATTTTCATAAAATTTTTCCAAATATTCCGCTCTTGCATTTTGGAAGTCTAAATAATAAGCGTGTTCCCAAACATCAACAACCAGAAGTGGAACTTTGTTATCTATAAACGGAGTTTCAGCGTTGCTTGTTTGAACGATTTCAAGTTTGTTATTTGTCAGATTATATACAAGCCAACACCAGCCTGAACCGAAAAGCCCTGTAGCTGCAGCTAAAAATTTACTTCTAAAATCGTCAAAATTTTCATCCAAAGCCGATTTGAATTCATCACTCATTTTGCTTTTTTCAGCAATACAGTCCCAATAAAAATCGTGATTGTAAACTTGTGCGGCTTGATTAAAAAGAGCACCTTTAGCTTTGTTTATGATATCAAAAAGATTTGCATTTTTAAACTTGCTGTCGTTTATCAAATTGTTAAGTTTTGTAACATAACCTTGATGATGCTTTCCGTAATGAAATTTACAAGTTTCCTCGCTGATTATAGCATTTTTTGAAGCCTCAAAAGGCAAAGTTCGTAATTTAAACATTTTTTCTCCTTATTAAATAAAATTTTATAAAATTATATAGTCAAAAATTAACTAAAGATTAAACATTTTCGATAAATTTCATTTTCAAAATTTTAAGAATTAGAAATTATATACATTTAAATTTAATCATATTGTATTTTCTAATTTTCTTCTCCCTCCATACAATTTTTAATTTCCCTTTAAGCTCTTTTTTGTATAATTACATTTCGCTTTTGCAAAA
>OBRT01000056.1_pt1 | contig 49528 bp, 36 predicted proteins | sample 1494891 | NCBI WGS metagenome assembly OBRT01 (sample SAMEA3360688, study PRJEB22359) | human gut metagenome | biome: ENVO:urban biome; feature: ENVO:human-associated habitat; material: ENVO:feces | place: Bangladesh | collected 2011 | reverse complement strand
AAGTTTTTCGGGCAAAGGTAGTAAAGCAAAAAAGCTACACAAAGGCGGCTAAAGTTGGATGCTTACTGAACATCGAATTCTTGGACGCAAAGGTAGCAGGCTGAAACGGTTTTTACACGTGCCTGTCTATTTGGCTGTTAACCTACAAAAAACTCCGCGTACTCAAACAAGTACGCGGAGTTTTTTATATTTCGATGCAACGTTAGTTGGTCAATACCATTGAATGAGCCGGCCTAACGATGAGCAATTTGATATCTATCTCATTAGAAGAACAAGTAGCGATCATCAACTACGCCGGCCTTTATCACCAATTCGTTCATGAAGTTGCCTGCAAACTGCAATGCCTTCTGCCGTGCCTTGTCTTCTTCAGCCTTAGCTTCAAACTTACCTGGGCGGGTAGTTCGGTTGGTTACTTGGAAGACATAGACACCTGCATTGCCCTTAACAGGCTTGGCAGAGAACTGTCCTTTTGCCGTAGCAGCAACCGCACCACTCAAAACAGGCTCACTGGCACCTGTACTCATCACAAACACTGGTGCAGAGAAGGTTACCTGATTGACAGGAGCTACGGTAGCCCCCTTCGCCTTAGCAGCTGCAACAGACTTCACATCCTTGGCCTTAGCCATGAGCTGTTCGGCCTTCTTGTCACGCATTACCTCAGCCTTCAGCATCTCCTTCACTTGTGGATCATCGTAAGGACGATAGCCCTTTGGATGAATCTTGTCAAGCACCACGAGCAACAACTGGTCGTTGTTACCGCATTCGTACATTGGAGATATTTCACCTTCTTTCGCCTCGAACAACCATTTCAGAGCGTCACGAGTGTCGTTGATGCCCACCAATGTGTGTGTAGAAGTGGTGATATCCTTTGCTTCCTGCACCGTGTAACCACTGCCTTTTGCATTCTTAGCAATTTTATCCGGTGTCTGGTTGGCACTGACAAATGAGCTGAACTTGTTATAGGCGGTTGAATAAGTCTCCTTAGAGAAATCGATGGTCTTCTTAATGACGGCAGCCGTATATTTGTTAATCATCGCCCTGCGGTCAACAACCTGTATGATGACATTGCCTTGGCCCAGCTTCATGTTTCTCGTTTCGCTAACGCCAAGATTATTGAGTGTATTGATATACGTCTTTGTATCAGCGTCCATAGACGGAGCTTGCTGATATTGTGCGGTCGTCAACCAGGTCTTTTCGCCCGTTTGTCCGTATTTTTTGGCCAGCAACTCGAAGTCGGCACCACCATTCAATGCGGTGTAAATGGAGTCAGCACGCTTCTGAGCCTCGTCGGCTGTCGCACCCATTACCTGTATTTGGCGGTACTGCACCGAGTCGGGCAACAATTGTTTAGAAACCAGTTTGATAACATTCAGCGTGTTATCCATCTGACTTTCGAACGGACCAACGGTCTGTCCAACAGACATAGAGTCAAGTTTGTCGGCGATGTCAGCCGCATAAGCTGTCTTGGCAACAGGCAAACCTAAATAGTTCACCAAAGACGTACTCTTGCGAACAGCGTTTGCAGGGTCGGCTGCTGCGGCCAAGTCGGCTGTATATTTCGTGAATGACTTCTGCAAAGCCGCACGGTCGTTTGCCGAAGGTGCTACCTGTACCGTCACATACTTGATGTCACGGCTCTCTACAAACTGCTTGAAACGGCCCTTCACTTCTTCGTACTTCGCCTTCAAGTCAGCGTCAGAGATTTTCACCTTGCTATCCTCAATACTTGAATAAGGGAACGTAGCCAGCTCAATCTGGCTCTCCTCGTTGGCCTCTTTGTATGCCATTTTGGCCTCAACGGGGTTTGAGAGGATGCAACTTGCAAGAAGACTTTGATATTTTTGTGCCAGCAATTGTTGACGAAGTGTCTTCTCTATGAACGTCCAATACTTGTACAATGCTTGATACTGCTCAGCAAGTTGTGGGTTAGCGGTTTGCTGTGTCTTATAATCAACGAGGAACTTCTTCAGCGAATTCGCATCAAATCGACCCGTTTGTTGATTCACAAATGGTGTTTGCATCAACATGGGGTTAGTTCCTTCATTCAAGATATTCTGCAATTCGGCATCGGTGACGGTCAAACCCAGCTTGTTGGCTTCATTCTCTACCACCTTGGTCTGAATGTATGTTTGCCAAACCATGTCTTTCACTTGGTTCAACTGCATCTCATTGAGGTTGTTCACACCTTGTTGCATCTTGATGACTTCCGAATACTCATCAATGAGTTTTTGAAAGTCTTGCACGCTGACTTTCTCACCTAATACTTCGCCTATCTGCTGACGTCGGTCGTTTCGTGATGCTTCGCATGAACGAAATCCCTCTTCAGCAATAAACGCAAAAAGACCCAAACCGATAATACTAATCAAGATCAGGCCTCTTTTTCTAATTTTTCCTAATGCTGCCATTGTTAATTATACTGTTTTATTTTTTTGTTTTTTATATTCGTCTTGAAGCATTGTTCGTACTACAAAATAACATAACAACCTGTGCCATGGTACTGTTAGTTACTTACAAAATGCGTACAAAAATACTAAATTCTTAGCAAACGCATGAATTTTTCAGTTGAAATTTTGCGTTCAAGCCCTTTTATAGCGTCATTCGGGCAGAACTTTCAGCTGAACCAGCTCTATTTTAGCGGTTGCAATCTTGATAATCTTGAACTCGAATTTTCCTATTTTGACAATCTCATTCAACTTCGGGAAGCTACGATAGGCATTCAATATCAACCCACCAAGCGTCATGTACTCCTCACTTTCGGGCAAATCCAAGTTGAACATTTCGTTCACCTTGTCTATCTCCAGCCGAGCCGACAACAGGTATTCATCCTCGTTAGTCTGCTTGGCGACATATTTTAGGCTGTCGTGTTCGTCCTCTATCTCACCGAATATTTCCTCCACAATGTCCTCCAAAGAAACGATACCACTAGTTCCTCCGAACTCATCTACCACCACTCCCAGGCTTTTTTTCTGCTGCAATAGCATTTGCATGAGCTTCTGTGCGGGCATTGTTTCAGGCACAAAGGGCATGGAACGGATTCCATCTTTCCATGAAGATGGATTCTTAAACAGTTCTGAACTGTGGATATAGCCTTTGATGTGATCAATATCCTCCGTGTAAACAATGATTTTTGAATTACCACTCTCAATGAATTTCTGTCTCAATTCATCGAGTGTGCACGTATTGATGTCTACCGAATTAATCTCAGTTCGCGGCACCATGCAGTCGCGCACCTTCGTGTCTGGAAAGTCGAGTGCATTGTGAAAGATTTTCACCTCATTCTCTATTTCCTCATTACTTCGCGCGTTATCTATGCTTGATTGAATCAGATAATCCAAATCAACCTTGGAAAATCCACCCGAGATGGCGTCTTTCGGAATGCGAACCCTGAACAGCCGAAGAATCAGCCCAGATAAAAAGGTTGCGAAACGGCTGATGGGCCATAGGATGACGTAAAACAAATAGGCTGGAAAGGCGAACACTCGCATCAGTCGGTTGGGGTTGCTTTGAAACAGTGTCTTTGGCAAAAACTCGCCCGTAAACAAGATAATCAGCGTCGACAACACCGTATCTGCCGGCACGGTGAATGCGGCATCCATCCCTGCAAAGATGGTTTGATCAAAGAGTCGCGCGATTAAGATACCATATACCACCAGCACAATGTTGTTTCCCACCAGCATAGTGCTGACAAAGCTATTGGGGTTGTTGAAGAAAAGAGACAAGAAGCGCTTCGAAACTCCCATTTTCTCCTTGTCCATCTGCGCGAGCATACGGTTGCTGGACACAAAGGCTATCTCCATTCCTGAAAAGAAAGCAGAGAGTATCATCGTGATGAGGATGCCGATAATCAGCGCTAAATCAACTTGTTCATTCATTGTTTAAATCCTTATCAAGGGGTCGTTGGCATCTTAGGTCGTGGTGATGCTTGCGGACGACTAAAGGTATTGAGACTGTCTGCTGCCACGGTAGTGGTGTCAGACTCGCCCGTAAAGTCGGATTTTTCAAACGATCCCCGACTGTTAGTCACCAGGTATCGGGTCATCCGCTCATCACTTCGGAAATAACTTCCTTGCAGCGTTCGCTTGGGAGTGACAAGTTTTGAGTACTTACGCGAATACAACTCGTGTGCTCGCCTATCCAGAAACAACTCCTCACTGGTAAAGTCCAGTCCGTCTTTGGTCAATATCTTCACCCGTCCCCGCAGTTCCCAAAGCTGCTTGTCGGTGTAATAGTAGGCCGTATCGCATTGTATGTAGGACTGCACATGGAAGCTCTCATCAAACTGTTCTAAGAAAGCTCCCTTGATGAAAACCGACTTTTGGGAGGTTTCATTTTGGTAGATTTCCCATCGTTCTGTCACTATTTTATACTTGATGACGCCCGAGTCGGATATCAACTGGTTCACCCCGTAGGTAGTCATCATAGGCACCGAGTCGCGTTCATGAATGGCAGGCGCAATATGTTCCCTCTGTTTTTCGCACGAAATGAAAAACAAAATGTGCAACAATAATAAGATAGGTATGACAGACTTCTTGACCATTCAGTTACCTTCCCTGCCTCACAAAGCAGATTAATTAACCTTCCATTTAGCGAACCAACGCTCGTTGAAGGTCAGTCCGATATTGATACGAAACGTATTCTCTGTGATAAAGGCCTTCGCATCCTGTCGAACCCACTGCGCAGAGATATTCAACAACGACCGATTGTTGTAAGCATTGACGATAGGAATGCCGAAACCTGCACTCACGCTGATTTCTTTTGGTCCATCCACACCATTTACTTTCATATAAGGTGTGGCGTAGGAAGCACCTAACCGATAACGGATTCGTTTGAAGAAATTGCGACTGTTCACATCATGACAGAACTCACCACCAACTGTAAATCGATGCCGATCGTTGAATTCATTCTTTGACAGTGCGTACTGTGGCACACCACTGGCGATGGAATAAACAGGATATTCGGTTTTTGACCACTGCTGCAGCAGATAATCTACGCCCAGCTTCAATTGGTTTTGGTGGTTCCAAGCCAATCCTCCTCCAATGGCTGTAGGCAGTTCCAAGCCGTTGGTTATGCTATAAGCGGTTGTGTCCTGCACGCCAGTCTGCGGATTTCGTGAGATAACATCCAATGTTGGATCGGCACCAAGTTTATGTCCCAAACTATACACAGCACCCAAAGTAACCTGATCTTTCTTCGACAATTGAGCCGTATATTGCAATCCCAAATCCAATTTATAATTTTTCACAGATGCCGTATAATACTTCGAAATGGTATTAACCGACTGGTCATTGTAGCTATTCACGACCGATCGGTTCAACTCCCCCCATAGATAAGAGATATTGGCACCCAAAGAAAACCCCTTGAAAGGTGCCCATCCCGTCCCCAAGTACACTTGGTGCAAGCCACCATTGCCGGCGTAAGTATTGGTTGCCGTGGTCTTTGCGTAGTTTTCATCCACGTTGACGGTCGATGTATGGGCGTAATTATATCCAACGTTGGTAAAAGGAACCAAACCAAAGCTCAAGCCCAAATGTTTGGCCAGCCGCAAACCAGCGACCACATATTCAAGGTCTGCATTTTTCGCGTTCTTCTTTTTACCATTCTCAGCAAAATTAGTGAGTTGCCCAGAGACGCCCGCATCGAACACAAAGGTGAGCGAATCGAAGGCTGAATAAGAGGCAGGATTGATGAAATTCACCTGGTCGTTCTCCCTGAAACCATAACCCAATCCGTTCATGCCACGATTGAATCCGCTGGTCTGGTCAGACAACAGTCCCAAACCATACTGGCTATAAGGAGAATTCGTACCACTTTGAGCAAACGTAGATATAGTGAAAGCTGCCAACAAAAGGGCACCTGCTGCTTTTTTCATTCTGTTCTGATTTCTATTTTGGATGCAAAAATATCGAAAATTTTCTAATTAAACGCACATTAAGTGGGAAATATAAGTTATTTTTGCATCGTGAAACGTTTTACCACGCATTTAAAGTATTTACTGGTATTGGTTGCATTCCTTTTGGCTACGCAGCAAACCAATGCGCAAGTAGACAGCGTCCTGCTCAAAAGTATGGACTCGGTTAAGATTAGCTTGCTCACTTGTGGTCCCGGCGACCAAATCTATTCGTATTACGGCCACACTGCCATTCACTACAACGACGTAGGCCGACAGCAAGACATCGTCGTAAACTATGGCATGTTTTCCTTCCAGAAAAGCTACTTCATCTTACGCTTTGTATTCGGGCTCACCGACTATGAAATGGGCATTCAAGACATCAATGACTTCATTGCCTCATACGCTCGCAGAGGTAGTTGGGTGAAAGAACAACAGCTCAACCTCACCAGAGAAGAAAAATGGGCCTTCACACAAGCCATTGACGTGAACTACCGGCCCGAGAACCGCGTGTATCGATACAACTATTTTTATGACAATTGCACCACCCGGGCACGCGACATGATTGTTAACCACATCAACGGTAACGTGCTGTATGCGGAGAACAAGAACGTCACCACCTCGTATCGGCAAATGATTCATCAGTGGAACGGGCAACATCGATGGGCCCAATTCGGCAACGACCTGTTGCTCGGGGTCAAGGCCGACGCTAAGACAGACAACGCACAACAGCAGTTTCTGCCCGACAGTCTGCGCGAAGATTTCGCCCATGCCCTTGTGATTGACCGCCAAGGACAGCGAAGAAACCTCGTAGAAAGCACGTCGTACCTCATTCAACCCATCGAGAAACCTGTGGAAAAAGCTGCCGTCACACCAATTGTTTGTGCCATTTTGTGGCTCATCCTGACGCTCATCACATGCTTGGTCGAATGGAAAACAGGGCGCATTCTTTGGGTTTACGATCTCGTAGCCATGCTTGTCACAGGCACGGCCGGCCTCATTTTGCTGGCCATGGTTTTCTCCCAACACCCAACGGTGCAACTGAATTTCCAAATTCTGCTGCTCTGTCCGCTCAACCTTTTCTACCTCTTCCCTACCATCAAAGCCTTGCGCATGGACAGAATTCATTCCTACATCAAGCTGTACAGCCTGTTGCTGGTGGCCAACCTCATGTTGGCATTCTTCCAAACCTATGCAGAAGGCATGGTCATTGTGGCACTGTCTTTACTTTTAAGGTATGGATGGTTGATGATTCACACCTATAGAAAACCGGTAAAATGATGAATAAGTGTCTCTCCGCGATGATTGTCGCAACCCTCACGGGAACCACTGTTCAGGCGCAAACCTTACAAGCTGCGCCGCGATTGGTGGTGAACATCACCATCGACCAGTTGCGCAACGATTATATAGAGCATTATTCGCCACTTTATTCCCAAGACGGTTTCAAGAAACTATTGCAGAAAGGCAGCGTGTACGAAGCTGCCAGTTACCCGTTCACACCTGTCGACCGGGCTTCTGCCATAGCCACCATCGTCACCGGAACAACCCCCTATTACCATAACATCATCAGCACGCAGTGGCTTGACCGAAAGACGTTGCGCCCAGTGTTCTGTGTTGATGACACCCAACATAAGTCCTCACCGCAACGCATGTCTACGTCCACCATTGGTGACGAACTGAAAGTTTCGAGCGATGGTTCGGCCATCGTCTACGGTTTGGCGGCCAACCGAGAAGCTGCCGTGCTGTCTGCCGGACATGCAGCAGATGGCGCCATCTGGATAGATGAGAAGACCGGAAGCTGGACAACGTCAAGTTATTACAGCAACAAAGCCCGCAAATGGATCAACGCTTATAGCAGCACCAGGCCCCGACCCGGCAAAGAGAAGACGCAACTGAACGACGCTGTGAGCAACGCCTCCGTGAGCTGCGTGGTCAACAATGCCATGGGTAAGGACGAAGTTACCGACTTTTTGTCAGTCACCCTGTCGGCTGCAGGCAGCAATACCGATGCATGGCGCACGGATTTGGAGGCCGTTTACCGCGGACTGGACAAGACCCTGGCGTCGCTCATTACCCGCATCGAACAGGCGGTAGGTGCCAATCGGGTACTCTTCGTGCTCACCAGCACGGGATACACCGAAGACCCAAAGGTTGACTATGCCAAATACCGCATTCCCACCGGGACGTTCTACATCAACCGAACGGCCAACCTGCTGAACATGTACCTTGGGGCCATCTACGGACAAGCCCGCTATGTGGAGACATGCTACCGCAACCAGATATATTTGAACCGCAAGCTCATTGAAGACAGGCTGCTCTCTTACGAGGATGTTATTTCGCGTTCGAAAGACTTCCTCATTCAGATTGCGGGCATACGCAACGCCACCGAGAGTCCTTACAACCCCGCTGTCAGTGGCGATTTGCTCATAGAGGTTGCGCCAGGATGGCAGTTGTACAACGAAGACAATCAAGACCATTATATCGCACGCGCGTCGTTCGTGCCCTTCCCCATCATTCTTTACGGGGCAGGCATCAAACCACAGCGCATCACCTTGCCCGTGACGGTTGACCGCATTGCGCCAACCATCGCCAAATCCATTCAAATCAGGGCACCCAACGCCTGCAAGTCGGCACCGCTTCAGTAAGTCACATCTAACCACATGTCATACAATTGGTTAGCGTAGATTTACCAAATTTTCTTTCTTCCATTTACCCCTTCGGTTTTAAACTCATAGAGATTGACCACCAAAGTCATTGAGATTGAGTGCCAAACTCATGGAGATTGGCCCCTAAAGTCAATGCTTTTGAAAAGCAAAACTTGAGAGGCTGAAATGAAAGGCCAGAAAGCCTACCTGACAAGGGATGCGAGGTGCCTGGACATGGCTTTATGCCAAGAATATCAAATAATTAAAAGAGAAGTGGCAAATTAACAAATTTTATTCGTAATTTTGCATCACATTATATAATAAGAAATAAACAAAAACAACCATAAAAGATGAATTTCAATAAATTCTTAAAATCACTGTTCGGCGACAAGTCAAGCCGAGACATGCGTCTGATACAACCGCTCGTGGAGACGGTGAAGAAGGCCTATCCCGACATTCAGAAGCTGAGCAACGACGAACTGCGTGCCAAGACCAAGGAGATACAGAAGTACGTACAAGACTCCGCCAAAGAACAAAAAGACAAGATTGCCGAACTGAAGAGCAAAATTGAAGAAACGCCCATCGATGAGCGCGAACCCATCTTCGAAGAGATAGACAAATTGGAGAAAGAGGCGCTGGAGATTTACGAGAAAGCCCTGAACGAGGTGATGCCCACCGCATTCTGCATCGTCAAGGACACGGCTCGGAGATTTGCCGAAAACGAAGAAACAATCGTTACCGCAACCGACTTCGACCGCGAGTTGGCCGCCGACCCGAGCAAGGACTTCGTGACCATCGACGGCGACAAGGCCATCTATCACAACCATTGGACGGCAGGTGGAAACGACCTGAAATGGGAAATGGTACACTACGACGTTCAGCTCTTCGGCGGTATCGCCCTGCACCAAGGCAAGATAGCCGAGATGGCTACGGGTGAAGGTAAGACGCTGGTAGCCACCCTACCCGTTTTCCTCAACGCCTTGACGGGTAACGGCGTGCACGTTGTTACCGTGAACGACTATCTGGCCAAGCGTGACTCTGAGTGGATGGGACCACTCTACGAGTTCAATGGCTTGAGCGTTGACTGCATCGACAAGCACCGCCCCAACTCACCAGAACGCCGCAAGGCTTATCTGGCCGACATCACTTTTGGTACCAACAACGAGTTTGGTTTCGACTATCTACGTGACAACATGGCCGTTTCGCCAGACGATTTGGTGCAGCGTGCGCACAACTACGCCATCGTCGATGAGGTAGACTCGGTGTTGATTGACGACGCTCGTACCCCATTGATTATCAGCGGCCCCGTTCCAAAAGGTGACGACCAGATGTTTGAAGAATACCAGCCGCTGGTTGAACGACTGGTTGACGTGCAACGCAAACTAGCCACACAGTTCTTGGCAGAGGCCAAACAGCTGATTTCAGAGGGCCAAGCAGCCAAAGATCAGAAGAAGACAGAAGAGGGATTCCTGGCCTTATACCGTTCATACAAGTCGCTGCCGAAGAACAAGCCACTCATCAAATATTTATCGGAAGAAGGCATCAAGGCTGGCATGCTCAAGACCGAAGAGTACTACATGCAGAACAACAACCGCGAAATGCCGAAGGCCGTGGAGCCGCTGTACTTCGTGGTGGACGAGAAACTAAACAGCTGCGACCTAACGGACAAAGGCACCGAATGGCTCTCCAAGCAGGTGAACGACAAAGAACTCTTCGTACTGCCTGACATCACAGCCGAACTTTCAGCACTGGAAAACGAGACTTCACTCTCTGACCAGGAGCGGTTGGACAAGAAAGACGAAATGCTGACCCACTATGGCGTGCAGAGTGAACGAGTACACACTTTGCAACAGCTGTTGAAGGCGTACACGATGTTCAACAAAGATGACGAGTATGTGGTAATCGACGGTGAGGTGAAAATCGTTGACGAGCAGACCGGTCGTATCATGGAAGGCCGCCGCTGGAGCGACGGACTGCACCAAGCCGTGGAGGCAAAGGAACATGTGAGGGTGGAAGCTGCCACGCAGACCTTCGCCACCATCACCTTACAAAACTACTTCCGCATGTACCACAAGTTGGCAGGTATGACGGGTACCGCCTCAACCGAAGCGGGCGAGTTTTGGGACATCTACAAGTTGGACGTGGTGGAGATACCGACCAACCGTCCCGTGCAGCGCAACGACATGGACGACCGTGTGTACAAGACGGCGCGTGAGAAATATGCTGCCGTGATTGAAGAGATTGAAGAAATGCGCAACAGTGGCCGACCATGCTTGGTAGGTACCACGTCTGTCGAGATTTCTGAGTTGCTCAGCAAGATGCTGAACATGCGAAAAATCCCACACAACGTGCTGAACGCCAAGCTACACCAAAAGGAAGCCGACATTGTGGCACAGGCTGGACAATCGGTGAACGGCCTTGGTGCGGTGACCATCGCCACCAACATGGCCGGTCGTGGTACCGACATCAAGCTGTCGCCCGAAGTGAAAGCGGCAGGAGGTTTGGCCATCATCGGTACCGAACGCCACGAAAGCCGCCGTGTAGACCGCCAGTTGCGCGGTCGTGCAGGCCGTCAAGGCGACCCAGGTAGTTCGGTATTCTACGTCAGTCTGGAAGATAAACTGATGCGATTGTTTGGTTCTGAACGCATCTCCTCGGTGATGGATCGTCTGGGATTCAAGGATGGAGAGCGCATTGAGAGCCCGATGATTTCGAAGAGCATCGAGCGCGCGCAGAAGAAAGTGGAAGAGAACAACTTCGGTATTCGTAAGCATTTGCTGGAATACGATGACGTGATGAACAAACAGCGCACCGTGATTTACGAGAAACGACGCCACGCACTGATGGGTGAGCGTATCGGTATGGACATCGCTAACATCATTTGGGACCGTTGTGTCAACATCATCAACTCGAATGATTATGTGGGTTGCAAGGAAGACTTCTTGAAGAACTTGGCGATGGAATGTCCGTTCACCGAAGAAGAATTCAACGCCGGCAATCCCGAAGATTTGGCCGAACGTGCTTTCCAAGATGCGATGGCGGCTTTCAAGCGTAAAACTGAACGGATACAAGCGGTTGCTTGGCCGGTCATTAAGCAGGTACAGGAGGAACAGGGCGATCGGTTTGAGCGCATTGCCGTGCCTATTACCGACGGAAAGCGTGTGTACCAGGTTTCTTGCAACCTCAAAGAAGCCTACGACACGGAAGCCAAAGACATCGTGAAACAGTTCGAAAAGAGCATCGTTCTGCACATCATTGATGAGAATTGGAAAGAGAATCTGCGACAACTGGACGAACTTCGCCACAGTGTACAGAATGCTTCGTACGAGCAGAAAGACCCACTGCTGATCTTCAAACTGGAGAGTGCGAAGCTCTGGGACAGCATGATTAACGACATGAACAACCAAACGACGAGCATCTTGATGCGTGGTCAGATTCCAGAAATGCAACAGGAGGAGGTTCGTGAGGCTGCCCCGGCACAGAGAAGTCAACGCTACAACGAGCAGAAAGACGATCTGACAGACCCCAGTCAGGCCGCAGCTGCCCATCAAGACACGCGCGAACAGGCACAACAGGTGAACCGTACGCCGTACATCAAGGACAAGATGCCACGTCCAAACGATCCTTGTCCCTGTGGAAGCGGCAAGAAATTCAAGAACTGCCACGGCAGAAATCTTCGATAAACATCAACGTATGAAAATGATAGATGGTTGGAATCGCTCACAAACACACGAGGAATGGGCACACAACCGTCTATCATTTTTTTTGATTCATTTGCACCCATGAACATTCAAATCAACAACTTAAAGAAAGCTTTTGGCGAGAAAATTGCCGTTGACATCCCCAACTTCGAGATTCATGATGGGGATATTCTCGGACTGGTAGGTAACAATGGAGCCGGAAAAACCACGCTATTCAGACTGCTGCTCGACCTGCTGAGGGCCGATGAGGGGCGGGTATTACTCACTTTCGGACACACCGACCCGCATCAGGAGCCTGTGTCAGAAACCCCAGTGGATGGCACGCCGGCTGCTGAAGCATTCACGGTAGACCCTTCCCAATCGGAAGATTGGAAGCAACATACGGGCGCCTATATTGACGAAGGATTCCTCATCGACTTTCTGACACCTGAAGAATACTTTGAATTCATTGCCAAAGTGAATCATGTTGACAAGGAACGTCTCTCCACATTCTTGGCTTCGCTGTCCAAATTCATGAATGGCGAGATTCTCGGACAGAAGAAATTGATTCGCGATTTCTCAGCCGGAAACAAGCAAAAAATAGGCATCATCTCCGCACTCATCGCACAACCAAAGCTGCTAATCCTTGATGAACCTTTCAATTTCCTGGATCCTTCGAGCCAGAACTTCTTGAAACGCTTGTTGCTGAACTATCATCAAGCAACGGGAGCCACCATCCTCGTGAGCAGTCACAACCTGCAACACACGGTGGAAATATCCAATCGAGTGGCATTGATGGAGAGTGGTTCCATCATCAAGGATCTGCCCAACATACACGGACAGGCTGAAAAAGAACTGGAAGATTATTTCAATGGGACGCAGGATGCATCCGAATAAACACGAAAAATGTTGATTACATGATGCGCGAACGAGCGTATGCTTGACGTAAATAAGATGCAACCCAGCAAACACAAGCAATGATCACGTACATGAGTGCTAACTGCCAAAGATTGATGTGACTGCCTTCAACGCTCGCTCCCGGCCAGGATGCGAGGAAGGAAAGATAATGATTGAGCACACGGGTCATCCACGTTAGTGCGACAGCCACGACATTTTGCAACAACGGTGCAAAGGACAAGGCGAACAAAAGACAAGAGGTATAGAGGATGAGGACGGTCAATGGGATGGCCAACAGGTTGGTAAGAAGGAAGTAACACGAAAAACGGCCGAAATAATAGGCCACCAACGGAGCCGTACCTATCTGTGCCGCCAACGATACGGCCATCATTCCCCACAACTTTCTCACAACGGCAGACTTGTCAAGGATGGTTTCTGGCATCCAACGCTCAATGGGTCGATAAAGCAACAGAATGGCCGCAACAGCCATAAAAGACAGTTGAAAGCCTACATCCCATAAGCTCAGCGGATGCAGCAGCAACATCACGATGGCCGTAAGTGACAAGGCATTGAGCGACATCTTATCGCGGTTGAGCAGTGACACCAATGAATAAACGGTGAGCATGATGGCCGAACGCATGACACTTGATGACATTCCCGTTAAAAACACATAGACCCAAACGGTCAATACCACGAAAGCAAGACTGAAAACACGCCGCAACCCTCGCCCACCCAGCACCAAGACAAGCAGTCCGTAGATGATGCTAAGATGCAAACCTGACAGGGCCAAAACATGAGAAGCGCCCGAAATGGAAAACACTTCCTTGGTTTGTTTGGACAAAAACGACTTTTCTCCCAACGTCATCGCAGCCAAGACGGCATAATCTTGATCATCAAAACCATGGGCAGCATAATGACTCAGCAGTTTTTCACGCACCTTTTGCGCCTTCAAACGCAATCGTTCAAACCGAGGCATGCACGTCAAATCAAGCTGACATTGCGCCCAATCACGGTGATAAATGAACGTTTGCGCCCGATAACCCCGTATCGCCATCCACCGTTGATAATTGAAATGACTGTTTGAGGGATAACTCTGAATGGGCTGAAAGGCCGAACGAAACCTAATTCCATCGCCCACTTTCAAAGCTTCATAACGCCTTTCAACGGTATCGCGCAATATCGATGCCCTCACTTTTTGACCGGATAAAGGGCCGGAAAGGACATATAAATCGCACTGAACCACTTTACCTCTCACCATTGGAGTGGTCATCACGACGGCTTCAGACACATGTTCTTCCTTGGGAATGGGTACAGCTAATCGGTTTTTCTGCATGGTCATGAGCAGAAAGCCAAAGCACATCACGGTGAAAAGGATGGCCACTCCCTGCGCTGTTTTCCATCGGTAGCTCGCTAATGCGATTAACAAGGCAGATGAAGTGACGGCCAACCACAACCATGTTGGCACGACAAACCCGAAAGAGTCGCCTGCAACAAGACCTGCAATCAATGCCAAGGCAACCCTAAAGAGGGGATAAAGTTGCAGCCAGTCACGCACTTTCATTCATCATCGTCCACCAAATTGATTCGTAGTTGTCGTCAGATTATTCATAATCATCAATCACACGATTGGTAAACTCCATCATGGGTTGAGCCACCTTGAATAGTTCTGTCATGGGTTCTATCCAACCATTGCCCGCAAAGAAATCATCTTCAACCCGATGCCAGCAAGCATAATCCTTCATTCGAAGATAGTCAATAAACTCATAATCGGCTGGAAAACCCTTCGGACAAGTCTTCAACCGGCTGATTCCAAAGCCCTTATCCGATGCCTGTTCATCACTCCACGAACCCTGAGTGGCATAACCAAAGAAATGAACAAACTTGCCATTCTCCACACATCTTCGCCACTCGTCAATGTTGCCCATCATCTCATTGCGGCAAGAGGTCAAGATATGGGTGGGCAACCAATAGGCTCCTGCCGACAACAGGCAATGGCCTGGCTGCACATGGATGTAGTAACCAGCATGCAACGACTTACGACCCTTGGCACTGATGTATGCGCCAAAATGCCTTTTATAGGGCGATTTGTCGGGCGAGAAACGTGTATCACGATTAAAACGGAAGCATGCTTCCTTGGCTGTTACATGCGATACGGAGGCATCAAACTTAGAGATGGCTGCGATAGCTCGCTCCACTCCCTCCTCAAAATCGCTGCGACAAGCCAAATATTCGTCTTTATTGGCTTGATACCAGTCACGATAGTTATTCTTGGCAATATGTTCTAAATATTTTAAAATGCGTTGGATGTTCATATAATCAATGTTTTGAAGATATACGATGCTAATTTCAAAGATGGTTTAGGCAAGATACAAAGATGTTTTAGGCGAGTTTCAAAGACGATTCATGCAAGTTTGGAAGATGTAAACCGTTTAGGACAAATCTGCTCAAACTGGCACTTTTCACACTTGGGACGCTGACTTTGACAGATATATCTGCCATGCAAAAGCAGCCAATGGTGTGCACTCGACACATCCTCTGCAGGGATGTACTTCATCAATTCAAGTTCAACTTTCAAGGGAGTGTTGGCCTTTTGTGGCACTAACCCCATGCGATGGCTCACTCTGTAGACGTGAGTGTCAACGGCTATCTTTGCTTTTCCATACCAAACGGCTTGCACTACATTGGCCGTCTTGCGCCCTACGCCGGGCAATTTCACCAAATCGGCGGTGTTGTCTGGCACTTCTCCGCCGAAATCGCTTACTAACATTTGCGCCATCTCCACCAAATGTCTTGATTTAGCATTAGGATAACTCACGCTGCGCACATATTCCAACACCTCTTCGGGAGTAGCCTGTGCCATTGACCGTGCGTCAGGATAACGCTGAAACAACGCCGGTGTTACCTGATTGATGCGCTTATCGGTGCATTGCGCGCTTAACAATGTGGCAACCAACAGCTGAAAAGCCGACCCAAACTCAAGTTCGGTCGTAACGATAGGCGTTGTTTTTCTGAAATAATCGAGAATATATTGATATCTTTCCTTTCGTGTCATATCACAAAAATACGAAACATTTCACAATTCACCAAGTCCTGGAAGCGTTTTCACACACCACAACATCAAAGTTATTCGATAAAAAAAATGTGACCAAACTCAGGTATCTCACCGAATTTAGTCACATTCTTTTATGATTTAATCAGCTTAATAAGCATCCCCATGTTTAATCTCTTCTTTCGTGATTTTCTTGCTATCCATGGCATGCCATACATAAACAATATAAGCAAGGACGAAAGGAATGAAGAGTGAAACAATGGCCATGGTGCGCAATGTAAATTCACTACTACTACTGTTCATAATAGTCAGTGAACTCTGCAGGTCAGCATTAGAAGGATAATAAGCCGTATTGTTCCAACCAGCAATGAGCAACAGAACAAGAACAACTAAGACTACACCGATACCTGCCGGCCAAATACCTTTGATATAGGTGTTACTCAACACGGTCTTGACAATGCCGAACAGCAGCAATACCACACCAACCAGCAACACAATAGCAAGATACCACATGTCTAACAGGTTGTATAGATACTTCATCGACTCCATAGAAATCACGCCAGTGGCTGGGTCATAGGCGAAACCATCCTTCAACAAGGTTCTAATTAAGAACGGAAGGAACAGCAACAAGAATGCACCTGTATTGTAAATAAGATGCTTACGGCTGCGAGCGCGCAGCGTATCATCGGCCACATTATTAATAATGTAAAGCAAACCCAAGATGCGAGCCAAGAAGAACACGGCCAAACCCAGTACTACATTCCATATATCCAGCAACGCATCCAGGCCATGACTGTAGTTAGCCCACCTGCTAATCACCGGTGCCATGCCATTGGTGATGTTAATCTTGTCGACCAAGAAGTTAGAACCGTTGAAGAATGTTGCAACGGCACCACCCAACAAAACAGGGCCCAGAATACCATTGATGACCAAGCACCATTGGAATGTCTTCACGCCCAGGATGTTTCCCAATTTGTTTTGAAATTCATAGCTCACCGCCTGAACAACAAACGAGAAGAGAATAATCATCCACAACCAATAAGCACCGCCGAAACTGGTACTGTAAAACAAAGGAAAAGAAGCGAAGAAAGCACCGCCAAAGGTAACCAACGTCGTGAAAGTGGTTTCCCACTTGCGACCCGTACTGTTGACAACCATCCTACGCTCTTGTTCGGTCTTACCCAGGTTGAACACCAAAGAGTTAGCACCCTGAACAAACATCAAGAATACCAGTAAGGCTCCTAACAAAGAAACGAGAAACCACCAGTAATGTTGTAAAAAACTATATGTAATCATTGTATTACCTTTCTTATTTATAATTCAACCTGATTTGACATTTCACTATTCTCGGGACCTTTCTTAATAGCCTTGCAAAGAATGCTGATCTCGACAGCCAACATGGTGGTGAAGAGAATCAAGAATATAAAGAAGGTGACAATAACCGAACTCGGTTTAATGTCAGACACGGCAACCCATGTCGGCAACATATCCTGAATGGTCCAGGGTTGACGGCCAAACTCAGCCACTAACCAACCTGATTGAGAGGCCAGGTAAGCGCATGGCAACAGCACGATGCCCGAAATCAACAACCAGCGATGCTTGATAATGTCTTTCTTGTAAACGATGAAAAGCGAACAGATAAAGAACAAAATCAACAACATACCGATGCCAACCATCACTCTGAATGCCCAAAAGTTCACTGGAATGAACGGAACGACTTGGTGGGGTGATTTTACATAGCCATAACCAAAATAAGGCATGTTGTCTTTCAGAATCTGCTTGGTGGCTTCATCCTTCTTACCTGAACGATAATCTTGCAGCGCTGCAATGGCCATCTGGCCTCGTTTCATTTTTTCTTCTACCGAGATAACCTTCGTTCCGTCTGGTTTAGTATAACCATTCAGCAGGTCATTCACGCCAGGCACATATCCGTTGGCGTCTAAGGTTGCCAAGAATGACAAGCCATTAGGCACAGCCATCTTCATCGGTGGCTCTTGTTGGTTCACATAGTCGGGTTGCTTAAATGGGTTAACTGCTGCAAAGACCGTCAGTCCCTGGCCGGTTCCACCATTGTAAAGTGCTTCCATCGAAGCCAGTTTCATAGGTTGCACTTTTCCGACCTGGATGGCTGAGCTGTGTCCGGTTATCAATGTCAATGCCACAGCTGCCAAGCCAAAGATACTACCTATCTTCATACTCTCGACAGCCAACTTGTGTTCACGATTCTTAAGTAAGTACCAACTACTTACGGCCACAGTAAACACAGCACCGATAATCCATGACGAGGTCACGGTATGACAGAACTTGTCCACAGCAAAGGGCGACAAGGCCACGTCCATAAAGGAGTTCATCTCAAAGCGCATGGTTTCTGGATTAAACTCCTGTCCAACAGGCAACTGCATCCAAGCGTTAGCTACCAGAATCCACCAAGCAGAGATGGTAGCGCCCAACCCCGTGAGCCAGGTAGAAGCCAAGTGGAAACCGGGTGACACTTTCTTCCATCCAAAGAACATCACCGCCACGAAGGTAGCCTCCATGAAGAAAGCAATGATACCCTCGACAGCCAACGGAGCACCGAAGATGTCACCTACAAACCACGAGTAGTTGCTCCAGTTGGTACCAAATTCGAATTCCAAGATGAGTCCCGTTGCCACACCCATGGCAAAGTTAACGCCAAACAATTTTTGCCAAAACCGCGCCGCATCCTTCCAAAAAGGGTCGCGGGTACGATAGTAGCGTGTTTCCATAATTCCCATAACGACGGCAAGACCCAGCGTCAATGGAACAAAAAGCCAGTGATAAATGGCTGTTAAAGCAAATTGGGCACGCGACCAATCGATCGTTTGTGCCGAAATGTCTAATAACAGATTGTGCATAATTTAATGTATTTAATGAATAGTTCGTTTAATCATCTCGGTAGATACGAAATCTGCTTCATCGCCTTTTTGCGTGTTCTGTTTGATGAAATCAGGAAAGAAGAATAATTTCAGAATAGCGAACATGATGAAGAGTTTAATCAAAATGACAGCCCATAGTGTTTTACCTACGGTCATGTGCTTAAAGCCATCATAGTACAAATCAAAAGCTCGATAAATAAAGCTGTTTTTATTCATAGTACAGTAGTTTTCGGGTGTAAAGTTAATAAAATATATGTAAAGTTGTACTTTTTCGTAAAAAAAATTATTCACAACGTTGAGAGAAACAAATTCAAGCCGACATGGATGAATGATTTTTCTTGACAACGAACCTCCAAATCCCGGGCGTATTTGCAAGCAACGCAGTCTTGGCTGGCGAATACGGCAAGCATGAGCCACTTTCATACATCTTTGTTACACAACTACTTACACACACTATCAATCTATAACACTCCATCATTTAAGCTTTCAGGTGCCAAAAGCATAGCTTTTAGGCAGCAATATCAATGCTCTTGGCGATGTATCCGCATGCTTTTAGTCCGATAGAGCATGCAGATGACAAGACAAAAGGATGCTTCTGAGCGGACAAAATCAAGATTTTTGTGTAAAAAAACGTTTTTTATTCCAAAATTGTTGCCTGCTTGCATCCGCTCTGCCTATTGATTTTTTCCAGATGAACAGTTTACAACAGCTGTTTTTGGGGCAAAAAACGATGAAAATATCTGACAAATTCTTCTATTACGTCTCTGCATCACAGCAGTGACACGAGATTGGCGCATACCTCCAATTCACCATGCAGCATTCTCCTACCCGGCCGAGGGAGTATTTTACTAAACCCTCGGATTTAGAACTGGCGATTGAATTTATTGTTATAAAAAGGCTCTGAGTATTCTCGCAGAAAATGAGTAAATTAGGTGTAAAAGATTACTCAAAAACAGCTATGCCTTGACGAAAGTTACAAAAATGCACACACGCACACGCTTTACATTTATATATCATTGATTATATGCAAGCCATAGACACATAAATAAGAGCGAATGAGAGTGTGCGGGGCATAATTTATAACTGATATTTAGATCGTGCTGCCACTGCAACCTCCCTCTTAAAGGCTAAATTTTATGAATCGCAGACTGCAACTTTATGATTTTTTCAACATCCTATGCGACTTCTCCTTAGCGAATGCCCGCATGTCCACAGCCACATCATATTCGTCAACGATTTCCACACCGGTCATGGTTTCTATGACATCTTCCATTGAAACCACACCACGCAGACAGCCGTATTCATCGAGGATGATGGAGATATGCTCGCGTTTCTCCAGCATCTTCTCCCATATCTGATATACCGAATCGTCCTCGTTGAAAGAAATGATGGGGCGCACAAGATCCGAGAGCTTGGTTTCAAATTTATCTTCCGACAATTCCTTCAGCACCACGTCCTTCAACACGTAGCCGATGACATAATCCTTACTATTGTCGTATACTGGTATGCGTGAGAAGTTCCATGCCTGTTGCTCGTAAAACTCCTTGATGGTTAGGTTCACGTTTGCTGTTTCAACCACAACGGAAGGCGTCATTATCTCTCTTGCCTTCACTCCTATCAGGCGGATGCAACTCTTGATGATCTTACTTTCTGATTCACGGAAAATACCCTCCGTGGTACCAACGTCAACCATTGCCGACACTTCTTCGCGGCTTACCGAAGCCTGATGATTCTTCGGAGTGAACACCTTTGTGATGAGTTCCGAGAGTAGTACAAGCGGATAGGTTATGAAGATGAGTACATGGATGATCTTGGTAGACGGCATGGCGAGCGAACGCCAGTACGAAGCACCGATGGTCTTGGGGATAATTTCAGAAAACACAAGAATCAACAGCGTCAGAATAGCCGATATCAGTCCGAAGTATTGATCGCCAAACACCTTGATTGACTCGGCGCCCACTCCTGCAGAACCGATGGTATGCGCTATGGTGTTGAGTGAAAGAATGGCTCCAACAGGACGGTCCACGTTGACTTTATACTGTTTCATCAAGGAGGCTGTCTTACTGCCTTGACTCTCCTTCATTGAGATATACGACATCGGAGTGGATAGGAGTACCGCCTCGAGGATGGAACACAAAAATGAAAGTGACAAAGCACCTAATAAAAATAATATGATTAAGCCCATTAAATAATTTATTCGTTAATAATAAGTTGTCTGAAAAGTGCTTAGACAACTTGCTATAATCAAAGAGCCTGATGGTGCATGTATAATCGATATGTCATATCGGGAGCTAAGGTAACAAATTTAATGGTACATTAAAGTATATGATGTCAAATATTTATTATATTTAACCAAATCCCATTAAGTTTTATATAGTCTTTACTAAAATGTTTTGATAAGAAGGTCTCTAATAAGATGCACCACTTGTTCTTCCAGACAGCCAAACCATTACACCTCTTCATGGAAGCAGTGAAACAAGAGTGGCACATACCTCCAATTAACCATGCAGCATCCCCCTGAGTAGAAGGAATCGCATCTCATCCTACAACGGAATACAAGGCTTGAGGCGCAAGAAATGTGCTTTGCAAAGTTTATTTTTATCAAAAAACATTAAAAACAAGCCGAATGGTCATTTGTCTTTTGTTTTTTTTTGCCAATCAACATTAAATATCTAAATTTGCAATGATATTAACAAGTTACATTACCTATGAAGAAAAAGGTAGTCATTCCGATAATCGTTTTCATGATTTTACTCGTTGCTGGCATTGTATACCTTGCCTACAACTTGAACAAGCAACAACAGCATAACCAGGAAATGCAAGAGTTGGCCGAGCTGGACAAGCAGGAGATGGAAAACGAATATCAACGATTTGCCGATCAATATAGTGAGATGAAGACACAAATCAGCAACGATTCCATTGTCGCTCAGCTCACCAAAGAACAGGAAAAGACCGAGCGGCTCTTGAACGAGCTGAAGCAAGTAAAGAGCAATGACGCTCGTGAAATTGCCAGGTTGAAAAAAGAATTGGCCACCGTGCGCGCCGTCCTGCGCAGCTATGTGATGGAAATCGACTCGCTGAACCGGCTCAATCAAAACCTGACCAAGGAAAATACCCGCATCAAGGGAGAATATGAAGCTGCCAACCGACAAATAGAGGGGTTGAGCACTGAAAAGGCAAATCTGTCTGAAAAGGTGGCCATCGCTGCACAATTGGATGCCATAGGCATTAACCTATCCCTTCGTGACAAGCGAGGCAGGGCAACCAAGCGGTTGAAAAAGGCCAAGACCCTGCAAGTGGATTTCAGCATTGCGAAAAACGTTACTGCCACCAATGGCATGCGTACGCTGTATGTGCGCATCGTAGCACCTACGGGAAGCGTGCTGGGCGGAGCCGGTACATTCCCATACGAGAACAAGAATTTGCAGGCTACTGCAAAAAAAACCGTGGAATACGGCGGTCAGCAAACCAATGTCACAGCCTATTGGAACATAGACCAAGCCATGGTCTCGGGTACATATCAGGTGAGCATCTTTGCAGAAGGTAACATGATAGGATCACGAAGTTTTACATTAGATTAGCAGTTGAATGAATCGATGATGAACAGACTTTATACTACACTGGTTCTGATGGGTACGCTGTTGCCTGTTCATGCGCAAACAACGCTGTCACTTGACAGTTGTCGGGCCATGGCCCTGCGCAACAACAAGCAGCTGAATGTAGCCAAACTCCAACAAGACGTGGCCAGAAACATGCGAAAATCCCTGAGAACAAAGTATCTGCCAAAAATCGATGCGATAGGTGGATATGAATTTGTGAGTAAGGAAATTTCACTACTCAACGACCAACAGAAAGCTGGATTTGCCAACTTAGGCACCAACATCAACAACGGTTTGGGAGCCAATTTATCCACCATGATTGGCGGATTGGTACAACAAGGGGTTCTCTCCCCACAAATGGCACAGCAACTGGGCACTATGATGCAAAATCTGGGGGCTACCATCGGCCAAGCCGGAAACGCCATAGGCAACAGCATCAATGAGGCCTTGAAGACAGACACCCGGCAAGTATGGGCAGGAACGGTGATGGTGAAGCAGCCCATCTACATGGGAGGAGCTATCATTGCTGCCAACAACATTGCAGACATCAACGAACAGATGGCTGCCAATGACCTGTCGCGTCGTACGCAAACCACCCTTTACGACATCGACCACGCTTACTGGTTGGTGGTGTCGTTGAGACAGAAGCAAAAACTGGCCAACAGCTATCAAGATCTCGTCAAGAAGCTCAGCTCCGACGTTCATAAGATGATTGAGCAAGGTGTGGCCACGCGTGCGGATGGTTTGAAAGTAGACGTGAAAGTGAACGAGGCTGACATGCAGGTGACACAGGCCGAAAACGGCGTAGCCCTTGCCAAGATGCTGCTCTGCCAATTGTGTGGGTTACCCTTGGACGAGAACATCCAATTGTCTGACGAAAATGCCGAGTTGCTGACTGGGGGAATGACCATTGAGGCCAATCAGGCGATTGACATCACCACCACCCGTCCGGAATTGCGCTTGCTGCAAAACGCCGTTGACATCAGCAAACAAAACACTCGGCTCATCCGGGCAGCCTACCTGCCACATGTAGCACTTACAGGTGGCTATTTCATCTCAAATCCAAATATGTTCAATGGCTTCCAGCGAAAGTTCTCGGGTGCATGGAATGTAGGAGTCATTGTTCAGGTGCCGGTGTGGAACTGGTTTGAGGGTGCCTATAAAGTGCGTGCCACCAAGACGGCCACCAGCATCGCCGAGCTCACCATGAGCGACGCACAAGAAAAGATAGAACTGCAAATCGCACAAAGCAGATTCAAGGTGAAAGAAGCTAACAAAAAGTTGGCCATGGCCTTAAAGAATATTTCAAGCGCAGAAGAAAACCTGCGCAGTGCCAACTTAGGATTTAAGGAAGGGGTCATGGAATCGACGGATGTCATGGCTGCGCAAACAGCATGGCAGAAAGCTCAAAGTCAAAAAATAGAAGCAGAAGTAGAAGTTAAATTAGCCCAAGTAAACCTCAACAAGGCGCTTGGCATCTTACAATAATAAATATCATGTCGGCAAAATCACAACACAACAACATTTTACTGGCGATCATCGGATTCGCTACAGTTGTCATTCTCGTGGCCATCATCGGTTTTTTCACGTTAGGAAAAAAGCCAGAGATTGTTCAAGGCGAAATTGAAGTGTCTGAATACCGCGTTTCAAGCAAACTGCCTGGGCGTATCTTGGAGTTAAGAGTCAAGGAAGGTGATTACGTCCGGGTGGGCGATACGTTGGCCATCCTGGAGGCTCCCGAGGTAAATGCCCAGGAAAAGGCAGCAGCTGCCCAACAACAGGCAGCCGCAGCCATGAGCGACATGGCAGACAAAGGAGCCAGGAAAGAGCAGATTCAAGCAGCTTATCAATTGTGGCAACAGGCATTAGCGGCGGCAGATATCGCCCAGAAATCGTACGAACGTGTGCAAAACCTTTTTGACCAAGGGGTGATGAGTGCGCAGAAGCGCGACGAAGCCTTTGCTGGCTACAAGGCACGCGAAGCACAAGTGAAGGCGGCCAAGAGCCAATATGACATGGCCAAGAACGGTGCTCGCGAAGAAGAGAAACGCGCTGCGAAGAAACAGGCTCAAGCAGCTGAGGGAGCCGCCAATGTGGTTCGGTCGCTACTGAGAGAAACCGTTCAGATATCCAACGTAGAAGGTGAAGTCAGCAGCGTATATCCTAAGGAAGGCGAACTGGTTGGTACAGGATCGCCCATCATGAGCATTTCCATCATGAAAGACCTTTGGGGAACCTTCAATATCCGTGAAGACCAGCTTAAAGGCATGAAGGTAGGCGATACTTTTAAGGCTTATGCACCCGCTTTCAACAAAGAGATCAACATGAAAGTGTTCTACATCAAGGACCAAGGGTCATACGCTGTTTGGAAAGCCACCAAGACCAATGGGCAATATGACTTGAAAACATTTGAGGTAAAAGCACGTCCTACCCAAAAATTCGAGGGTCTTCGTCCAGGAATGTCGCTCGTCATCAAGGAGTCATAAACGAGATTTTCAGAATTGTGTAGATGTTGGTTCCAGTTCATTGCAGTTGAATCAGGTCTGCACGAGAATCACGACACCTTCCTATGGTTCATCACCACAACTGTCCATCACATAGGATTCATCACGTAGATACATGTTTAAAAAAATAATACAGATTGCCTTTCGCGAATGTGGAATATTGCTACATAATCCCATCTATGGATTCTGCATGGTGATATTCCCCATCCTGGTCATCTTCTTTTTTACATCCTTGATGAACGAAGGCCAACCCGTGAAGATGCCTGTCGGCGTGGTTGACCTGGACAACACGACCACTTCGCGCAAGCTGATTCGCAATCTTGACTCCTACCAGATGAGCCATGTCGTGGAACATTATTCCAACATGAACGAAGCCCGGCAAGCTATGCAGCGCAACGAGATATATGCTTTTCTGCTCATTCCGAAAGGCATGACAAGCGACCTCACCAGTGCACGCCAACCAAAAATCTCTTTTTATTACAGCAGTGTATCACTCGTGGCTGGCTCTACGCTGTACAAGGATTTGAAAACCATTACAACGCTCGGTTCGGCAGGCGTTGCTTCCGCCAAACTATCAGCCTTGGGGAAAACCAGCGACGAGGTTAGAACCTTCTTACAGCCCATCGCCATCGACCTGCACATGATTAACAATCCATTGGCCAACTACAATGTTTACCTCTCCACGACCATGATTCCGGGCGTATTGCTCATCTTCATGTTTCTTATCTCTGCCTATTCCATTGGTACGGAACTCAAGTTCAAAGAATCAAAGAAGTGGCTGGCCATGGCTGACAACAACATCTATGTGGCCATGGCAGGAAAGATGCTGCCGCAAACCATCATCTTCCTAACCATCTTCTACGCCTTTGAATTCTACATCTACTATGTCCTGGGCTTTCCACACCCAGGCGGTCTCTTTCCCATCTTGTTGCTCGGACTGCTCACGGTGCTGGCAGGACAAGGCTTTGGCATCTTTGCTTTTGGTCTGGTACCCTCACTGCGCATGTCCATGAGTGTGTGCTCACTCTGGGCCGTACTGGGCTTTACGGCCAGCGGTGCCACATATCCGGTATTCTCCATGAGCCCGATGATTGAGGCGATGGCACAACTATTCCCTCTCAGGCACTACTACATGATTTACCAACAGTGCATCTTCAACGGCTTCCCACTGGCAGACGCTTGGTTCAATCTCCTGGCACTGTGCATCTTCATCATACTGCCGATATTCACCCTGCGCAACATCAAGCGAGCCATGCTCACCTATGTATATATACCTTAACAGGACGTAAGATAAACAAAGCAACCCAATAGAAGTTTAAAGACAAGAAACAAGCAAACATGAACGAAAGTTTCTTCCAGAGAATCAAAGAAGGCATCCAGGATATGTGTTATATCTGGGTCAAGGAGATACGCTCTTCTGTGACCGATGAAGGCGTGCTGATTTTTTGCATCTTGGTGCCACTTCTCTATCCTCTTGTCTATTCCTGGGCTTACACGAACGAAGTGACACGCGAAGTGCCGATTGCTATTGTTGACTTCTCCAAATCACAACTTAGCCGTCAGTTCATTCGTTCGGTAGACGCTTCGCCCAGCACCGACGTGACTTACCATGTCAACAGCTTAAACGAAGCACGTGAACTGGTAGCTCGACAAAAAGTTCACGGCATCCTATATTTTCCCGCTGACTTCTCAAACAAACTATACCGAGGGCAGCAATCCCACGTCAGCCTTTACTGCGACATGAGCCTGATGCTCACCTATAAAGCCATTTATCAAAGTACACAGGAGGTGGCCAGCATACTGAACACCGAGCTGCAGCTGCAACATGCGGGCGGATACACCAACCGAGATGATGAGATTGCAGCACAACCTCTGGCCGTGGACGATGTTCAAATATTCAATTCGACAGGCGGATACGGCAATGCGCTCATCCCCGGTGTGCTGATGATGATTATTCAGCAAACGCTGTTGTTGGGCATCGGTCTGGCTGCAGGAACGGCCAGGGAGAACAATCGCTACAAAGACCTTGTACCCATCAGCAGGCATTACAATGGCATATTCCGCATCGTCATGGGAAAATCCATGGCTTACTTCATGCTCTATGCAGTCATCGGAGCTTACCTGTCACTGATAGTGCCCAGGCTTTTCGGCTTTACTACCCTTGCGTCTGGAGCTGCACTGTTGGGTTTGCTCGTTCCATACATCCTGGCTTGCATCTTCTTCGGCATGGCCTTGTCGTGTATGGTACGCTATCGCGAGAACGTCATCCTGCTGGTTGTCTTCACATCCATTCCCTTATTATTCATGACAGGCATTTCATGGCCTCAACACAACATACCTGGAATTTGGCAAGGTGTGTCCTATCTTTTCCCATCTACCTTCGGCATTAGAGGATTCTTGCGCATCAATGGCATGGGAGCCACGCTGGCTGACATCAAAACAGAATACCAAGTTTTATGGGTGCAGGTACTGGCCTATTTCCTACTCACCTGTCTGGTTTACCGCTACCAAATCATCCATACTCGTCGTCATGCCCTGGAACGGATCGCACGCTTGAAACAAAAAGCAAAGGAAGCGATAGAGAGAAAGGAAAGACTGGCCAGCGAAAAATCCGAATAAAGGTAAAAGGTTCATCATCGGGCATCCGTATCCTCCAATCTTTTCACAAATGACGATGTCACATTTTTTAAGTCTTTCACCCCGCTTGTTTTAATAGTTTTTGCGTACCTTTGCAAAATATAGGTTGTTACGTTGACCATCAACGAGTTTTTTGCTTACAAATAGCATGACAAGCAAAGAAAGGACAGCCTATCAATAGGATGCAAAATTATTATTCATCATTATATCAATGAAACAATTCAGATTAGTAGATAATGTGGTTGGATGGGTTGCCTTCCTCGTGGCTGCCATCACCTACTGTCTTACTGTAGAGCCGACAGCCAGCTTCTGGGACTGTCCAGAGTTCATCACCACAGGTTACAAACTGGAAGTAGGGCATCCGCCGGGGGCACCATTCTTCATGCTTACGGCCAATCTCTTCACGCAGTTTGTGAGTGATCCATCTAAGGTGGCCCTCATGGTCAACATCATGAGCGCGCTGCTGAGTGCCGTCACGGTACTGTTCCTGTTTTGGACTATTACGCACCTCACGCGCAAGCTTATCCTGAAAGACTGGGACAGTCTGTCACTGGGAAAACTCATCGCCATCGAGACATCAGGCATGGTGGGCGCACTGATTTACTGTTTCAGCGACACGGCATGGTTCTCGGCTGTCGAGGGTGAGGTGTATGCCTACTCATCGGCATTCACGGCTGTTGTATTCTGGCTCATCTTGAAATGGGAAGACCACGCTGACGAACCACACAGCGACCGTTGGCTGCTGCTCATCGCCTACATGACGGGGCTATCCATCGGCGTACACCTGCTCAACCTGCTGTGCATCCCGGCCATTGTGCTGGTGTTTGTGTACCGCAAGTTCCCCGACATCGAGGTCAAGGGCTCACTTATTGCCCTGCTTGTTTCGTTTGTCATAGTGGCTGGTGTGCTGTACGGACTCATCCCGGGCATCATCACTGTGGGCGGATGGTTCGAGCTTTTCTTCGTCAACACGCTCGGCATGCCGTTCAACACAGGTACCATCGTGTACATCCTATTGCTGGTTAGCACTGTGGTGTGGGCCATCTACGAGAGCTATGTGGGACGAAGCAACCGCCGCATGAATATTGCATTCATGCTGTCGGTGGCCATGTTGGGCATCCCGTTCTACGGCTATGGCTGGAGTGCGGTGTGCATAGGCGTGGTAGTGTTGGCCCTGCTGTGGTTCGTACTCAACTATACAAACAAGGTTGAGAAGAAGCGAGTGCCGCTCATCAGCGCGCGCATCAAGAACACTGTGCTACTGGGACTGCTGATGCTCATGATAGGTTACTCGAGCTATGCACTCATTGTGATACGCTCGGCAGCCAATCCACCGATGGATCAGAACTCACCCGAGGATATTTTCACATTAGGCAAATACTTGAGTAGGGACCAATATGGCTACCGTCCGCTCTTCTACGGACAGGCTTATACCTCCCAAGTAAAGCTTGATGTGCAGGGCAACCAATGCATTCCCAGTATGACCGAGGGAGAACCCATATACGCACAGAAGGAAAAAGCAAGCAAGGACGAGAAAGACTCGTACTTCGTTGTGACGCACAACTCCAAGTACATCTACGCACAGAACATGCTCTTCCCGCGCATGCACTCGTCAGACCACGCCACGGCTTACGAGAGTTGGATGGGCGGAGTAGACGGTACACAGGTGCCATACGACCGCTGTGGTGAAAACATCATGGTGAAAATGCCAACGCAATGGGAGAACCTGCGCTTCTTCTTGAGCTACCAATGCAACTTTATGTACTGGCGGTACTTCATGTGGAACTTCGCTGGTCGCCAGAATGGCATACAGGGCAACGGCGAACTGGAACACGGCAACTGGATCTCGGGCATCCCATTGATTGACAATCCACGACTGGGCGACCAGAGCAAGCTGCCCGATGAGTTGAAAAACGACAAGGGACACAACGTGTACTACATGCTACCGCTGCTGCTGGGACTCATCGGACTGTTCTGGCAGGCATGGCGTGGCAAACGAGGCATACGCCAGTTCTGGGTGGTATTCTTCCTGTTCTTCATGACAGGATTGGCCATTGTAATCTATCTAAACCAAACTCCATTGCAGCCTCGCGAACGCGACTACGCCTATGCTGGTTCGTTCTACGCCTTCGCTATCTGGTGTGGCATCGGCGTAGCAGCCATCATCGACCTACTGAAGAAGTATCTCAATAAATTCAACGAGACAGTATTGGCTGCCATTGCAGGCGTAGTTTGTCTGCTGGTACCAGTGCAGATGGCTAGCCAAAACTGGGACGATCACGACAGAAGTGGGCGGTACACCTGCCGCGACTTTGGACAGAACTACCTGATGACCTTGCAGGATAAAGGCTACCCAATCCTCTTCACCAACGGCGACAACGACACCTTCCCACTTTGGTACAACCAGGATGTGGAGGGCGTACGAACCGACGCCAGAGTATGTAACTTGAGCTATCTGCAGACCGACTGGTACATTGACCAGATGAAGCGGCCTGCCTACGACTCGCCATCTGTACCTATCAGCTGGCCAAGATTAGACTATTGCTCGGGAACCAACGAGGCTGTGCCTATCCAGAGCGAGTGGAAGAAAGAGCTGGAGCAATACTATAGGGACTATCCCGAAGAGGCCAGGAAGCAATTCGGCGATGAGCCGTTCGAACTAAAGAACATCATCAAGTACTGGATGCGGTCGAAAGACGAGGACAGACACGTCATCCCCACCGACACGGTATATGTAACCATCGACAAAGAGGCCGTGAGGAAGAGCGGTATGATGATGGCTTCCGACACCATACCCGACAAGATGGTAATCTCACTGGCTGGCAAGCGCGCCCTGCACAAGGGCAACATGATGATGCTGGAGATGATTGCTGAATGCGGATGGACACGACCTATCTACGTCGCCACAACCGTTGCCGCCAAATATTACATGAACCTGGGAGACAACTTCGTGAGCGAGGGACTGGTAAACCGCATCACACCTTTCACCACCAACAAGCCCGGCGTGAAGAACTTCGACACCGAAAAGGCCTACAACAACCTCATGAACCGCTACAAATACGGCGGACTGGAGAAGAAAGGCCTCTACATCGACGAAACCACCATGGGCATGTGCGTGACACACCGACGCCTATTCGCACAGCTGGCCACAGAGCTACTCAAAGAAGGCAAGACAGACAAGGCCACAAAGGCATTGGCCAAGGCCGAACGTGTGATACCTGAATACAATGTACCGATAAGCTGGAAGAGCGGCTCTTTGGACATGGCACGCGCCTATGTGCTGCTGGGACAGAAAGCAAAGGCTAAGCATATCCTTCAAAAACTATGGAAAGACCATACGCAATATGCAGACTGGTACCTTAGTTTGGATGGCACTAGATTCCTTGCATCACAAGAAGATTGCATGCTATACTTCCAACTCATGATGGAAGTGAACAAGATTACGTCACTCTTCGACACCGCATGGGCCAAAAAACAAATGGACGAATTGAACCGACGGTACAACCTATATGCACGAAAAGGCGGTCACACTTTAGAGTGATTCATGATAAATGTTGATGCCGGGACACAAGCATGTCAGTCAGACTAATTGGTTCTCGGCATCAATTCTTAAAGAAAAAGAAGAAAATAAAGCATGTTCATTGAGCAACCAGCCAAATGGTTACGGTGGTTATACCCCAACGCCCTGTGGCGAATGGATAGAAATGAGCGGTCGGTTTACCTGACGTTCGACGACGGTCCGATACCCAGTTCCACGCCTTTCATCCTCGACACGCTGGCTGAATACGATGCCAAAGCCACCTTCTTCATGGTGGGCGAGAACGTACTACGCTACCACGACCTGTACAACCGCATCGTAGAAGAAGGACATCAGGTGGGCAATCACACCTTCAACCACATGGGGTCGCTCAAACATTGGGCACTGACCTATGGCATCAACATCCAGAAAGCCAACGAACTGATACACGCCCACCTCTTCCGCCCGCCCCATGGATGGATGCGATGGTCGGTATATTGGTGGCTGTCCAGGCGCTATCAAATCGTGATGTGGGACCTCGTGACCCGAGATTACTCCAAGTGGATGACGGCAGAAGATGTGTTGAGAAACGTCAAGCGATATGCCCGCAACGGGTCTATCATCACCTTTCACGATTCGACAAAGAGCATTGATAAGCTACGATACGCCCTACCAGAGGCCTTGAAATGGCTGAAAGAACAAGGATATGAATTCAAGACTTTCGAGTGAGCTGAAGGCTGAGGCATTAAACCTCGGCTTTTTTGCTTGCGGAATAGCACGCGCTGAAGCCGTTGACGACACCAACGCCCAACATGTAAGGCAGTGGATTGACGAGGGACGACAGGCTGATATGGACTATATGCGCAACCATACCGACATGAGGCTGGACCCACGGCTGCTCATGAAGGGCGTGAAAAGCATCGTGTCGGTTGCCATGAACTATACACCAGCACAGCACATTCCCTCCGATCAACTACAGTTTGCGGCGTATGCCTACGGCGAAGACTATCACGACATTGTCAAAAAAAAACTAAAACAACTGGCATTGACGTTTGGTTTCAAGGAATTGCGCATGCAAGATGAACCGAAAAAGGAGGAGGATGATGTTTATTTTCGGGCTTTCTGCGACTCTGCGCCTGTGCTAGAACGTTATTGGGCCACTCGTGCAGGACTGGGTTGGATTGGCCGTAACCACCAACTAATCATCCCAAAAGCCGGTAGCATGTTCTTCCTTGGCGAGCTATTCTTGACCATTGAATTAGACTATGATGAACCCATGCACAGCCGTTGTGGCAATTGTCATGCGTGCATTGATGCCTGCCCCACTGGCGCCATCACCAAAGACGGCCCGCTCGACGCCAACAGATGCCTCTCCTACCAAACCATAGAGAATCGTGGAGACATCTCAAAAGATATCGCCGAGAAGATGGGAAATACCATCTACGGCTGCGACCGTTGTCAGCAAGCATGCCCATGGAACCGCTTCTCCATGCCCAACAACACGCCAGAGCTGCAACCGAAGCCAGAGTTCTTGTCCATGACACGCGACAAGTGGATGCAGCTTTCAGAAGATGAATACCGCCAACTATTCAAAAAGAGTGCGGTAAAACGAGCAAAATACGAGGGACTGATGCGCAACATCCAAGCCATAGCTGACCTTTCGAAAGAACAAAAACAAGATCATTAAGACAGTAAGAACGATGAACTCACAAGAAAGAAAAGAACAATTACGAAATAGCAAACCATACCAGGCCATAAAACACATCACCATCTATCTGGACAATTACCACCTTGATGGTGTCGCTGGTTTGGTACCAGGAGGAATAGGTGACGCCGTGACCGCCTTATTCGGCGTGACACATGTCTACTTCGCCATGTTCAAGCTGCATTCAATTCCCCTCACCCTGGCAGTGTTGAACAACACTTTGCGTGACGTGCTGTTAGGACTGATTCCATTCTACGTCGGCAATGTCATTGATTTTTTCCACCATTCTAACAAGAAGAACATGGTACTCATCGACGGATTCATCAACGACGACGAAGCCACCATCAAGGAAGTAAACAAACGGGCGTTGCAAGCTGCGGTCTTCCTCGTTTTCTTTATCATCGCCATTGCCATGATGATTGCCCTGTTGATATGGTTGGCAAAAACACTGGGAACAATGGTTTTCAGTTAAAACCCCATACAAGCCTCAGCGAAAAGATGTTCCGCATACTTATCAAAATCCCCAAGACGACGTATCGCCTTGGGGATTTTGACGTTTGCTGGATGGCAAATGCCTACCAAACACTACGTCTTATTGCATTTCATAAACCACATCCATGAGCTTACGGCCAAGACTCTCAGCCTCTTCCATTGTCGCAGCTTCACTGTAAACACGAATGATAGGCTCCGTGTTGCTGGCTCTCAAATGAACCCATTTGTCAGCGAAATCAATCTTGACGCCATCGATATCTGTCACCTTTTCATCCGCATACATTTCCTTGATTCGATCCAAGATGGCACTGATGTCAGTCTCTGGTGTCAAGTCAATACGGTTTTTCGCCATGAAATAGTTGGGGTAAGACTTGCGAAGCTCACTCACTTTACAGCCTTTATGCGCCAAAGAAGAGAGGAAGAGGGCAATACCTACCAAGGCATCACGACCATAATGGCTCTCCGGATAAATCACTCCCCCATTGCCTTCACCACCGATGACGGCATTCACCTCCTTCATCTTTGTGGTAACGTTCACTTCTCCAACGGCTGAAGCCATGTACTGTCCGCCATGTTTCTCTGTAATATCACGCAGGGCACGTGTAGAACTGAGGTTTGAAACGGTGTTGCCGGGTGTATGACTCAACACATAGTCAGCCACACTAACCAGCGTATATTCCTCACCAAACATGATACCATCTTCACAGATAAATGCCAAACGGTCTACATCTGGATCAACAACTATACCAAGGTCGTAGCCTCCTTTGGACATTTCCTGCATGATACCACCCAAATTCTTTTCCAAAGGCTCTGGGTTGTGTGCGAAATCACCCGTGGGTTCACCGTTCAGAAGCGTGTATTCAACGCCCAGTTCGTTCAACAGTTTTGGCAGAATAATGCCACCAACACTGTTGATACCATCCACAGCAACCTTGAAATGAGCTTTTTTGATGGCCTCCCGATCAACCAACTTCAGTGCCAACACACTCTCAATATGGCGCTGATCGAATGAAGCGTCTTCAGAATAATGCCCCAAATGATCCACATCCGCATAGTTGAAATCTTCACTTTCAGCGATATCGAGAACCTCGTTTCCTTCCGATTTTGTCAGAAATTCGCCTTCATGGTTGAGCAATTTCAGTGCATTCCATTGCCTTGGGTTATGACTGGCAGTGATGATAATACCCCCAGCCGCCTGTGTCATACGCACAGCCAGTTCGGTTGTGGGCGTCGTAGCCAATCCAATGTTAATGACATCATAACCAATTCCCATCAACGTTCCACACACCACGTTCTTCACCATCTCACCTGAAATGCGCGCATCACGCCCCACGACAATGGTATTGCTCTGCGACTTTCCACTTCTACGGATAAACGTAGCATAAGCAGATGTGAACTTGACGATGTCCAATGGGTTCAACGTGTCGCCCGAACGACCTCCAATGGTACCTCGAATTCCTGAAATTGATTTGATTAACGTCATGATGTTTCCTGTTTAATGTTAGTTTTTATATCAAGTTGTTCACAGGTTTTTCTTACCTACCTCGTTGATATGTAATGTCATACAAACATGGATAAACGCTCTGTCGCGCATAGTTATGCCCACTGGTATGCGGAACTATCAACCGAACCTTCGCTATCTCGTCGCCTTCTTTGATGGGTCTGCCCACATGGATATAACTGAACGGAACCAGCCAACCTGCAGGAACCTCTGTTGTATTGAAAGCACTTGACATCACGCTCTCACCCTTCACAAACGAAGCCGTAAACGTTCCACTTGTATTACGAACCTTCATCTTATCCACCACGGCTGAATAATACAGCACATCGTTAGAAAGTTGCAAGGAGTCGGTCATCAAGTTACGTTCTTTAAAACGACAAAGAACATCAACGGTCTCACCATTTTTGATTTTCTCTCCCACTCCATTTCGAATAATCTGCATGTAAACGCCACTGCTGGAAATCAAGACAAACTCATTGCGTTGCACGTTTGTCGTGTAACCTTGCGACGCGAACGTCTCTTCAGAAATGACATTCACGGCCGAATCAGCAATGTATTTGTTGATGGCACTGCGCTCCGCTGCCTTTTGATCTGCATAGGTCTTGTTGTCACGGCAAGATGCCAAAAAACAGATGGACAACAAGGCGAATAGTGGAAATATAATTCTTCTCATCTTTTATGATATCTACAGTCATCTGCAAAGATAGTTAAAGTCGGGAAAACGACAAAACAAAAGCTTTGCTTTTATAGATTATTGACGATAGGAACAAGCTGTCGGGCATCGGCTATTTTCGCTTTAACCGATCCTCATAATGTATGAAAGCCTGCCTAACTACCTTTTCTGCCTCAGCCAAAGAGCAATAAAGTCGACCGCCACTGGCATTGACATGTCCTCCCCCATTGAAGAATTCGGCCGCCATCTCATTGCAAGGAAAGTCATCTACCGAACGCAAACTCACCCAAACCAGGTTATCCTTACGGTCGTCTTCACGCAGTGAAATGGACAACTTCATGCCCTTGATGGAGAGCGGAACGTTGACCAAGCCCTCTGCATCGCCTTTCACGAAATGGAAATCGCGCATGTCACTGCGGGAGATGGCAAAATAAGAAGCATGAAAATCCTCAAAGACATTTAGCTTTTGTGACATCATGTAGCCCCGCAACCGAATGGCCCACTGGCTATAGTTGTTGTAAACATTGCGGTAAATCTTGTCCTTGTCGAAACCTTTTGTCAGCAACTGACTGATGATAAAGAAGATGTCTGGACGGGACGAATTGTAGGTAAAGCCGCCCGTATCGGTCATCATACCACAATAGATGGACACGGCTGCCTGGCACGTCATCCGTTCAAAACCACCCAACTGCCATATTATGCGGAAGATCAGTTCGCCGGTGCTGCTGGCATCGGTTCGGGATATGGATAAAACCGTATCCATGTCGGCGTTGGTGTGATGGTCTACCATCACCCTTTTGGCAGGACTTGCTTCCAATACGGATTGCATTTCGTCTACCCTCCCGGTGCTGCCAAAGTCGAGACAAAACACCAAGTCGGCCTTCTGAAACAGTTGCTTCACTTCCTCCTGATGCTTATCATAGCGTACAATACGGTCGCTGTTGGGCAGCCATCGCAAGAAATCGGGATAAGCATCGGGCATTACGACAGTGGGCTGCTTGCCACACTGGTTTTTCAGATAATCACACCAAGCCAATGAAGAGCCCAGCGCATCGCCGTCTGGCGACTTATGTCCGCAGATAATAATATGTTGAGCATCAGCTATTAGCTGCCGCAGCAGCTCCAACTCTTCTGGTGCTAAAATGTCTATGTTCATGTAACGAATGTACGTTCAGTATTTCTTCGTTTTCAAGTTGATGGCTGTTTGGCACAAAGGCAATCACCCACCAACTTAAAAACGCAACAACTCAAAAACCTCAAAAACTTATAAACTCAAAAACTCATCCCTCAGAATAACTGATTAGGATATACGTCTTGGTCAACCAGCGACTGAATCCTATCCACGGTATCTTGACGATCTGCCGCATAAGTAACGCCAAACCACTTGCTGGTAGTGTCAAGCACCTTCACGGTAGCCGTTCCCTCATGAATCAATTTATTAACCATCAATGGAATGAAGAACTCTGCCTTGAGGTTCTCCATGTTCTTCGGATCAGAGAGAAACTCCTTGAAATAAGCATCGCTATATTTAAAATAATCGGGGGTAAAGCCCCACATGTTCATCGATACGGGCGTGTTGTCGTCTACAGCCACCCATTCTCCTTGTTCATCTTTGTAACATACAGCTCCGTTAACACGCATGATTTCGGTGCGTTCAACAACGGTGGCCAGGTTTCCTTGCTCGTTTTTTTCGCAAATACCACGAGCCACGGTTCCATTCTCCGACAGCGTATTGCCTACGCGGAAGCCCACCATGGCATAGTTGTTTTTTGAGCCTTCTGGAAGATTGGCCAAGAACTTTCCCATCACCATGAACGCATCTCGATTGTAGAAGTCGTCACAATTGATGACACAGAACGGTTCGTTAATCAATTCTTCGGCCATCATCACGGCATGATTGGTACCCCATGGCTTTTCTCTACCTTCGGGAACAGTAAATCCTTCCGGCAGTTTGTCGATGGCCTGGAAACACACTTCGGCAGGAATATGTCCTGCATATTTAGACAAAACTTTCTCTCTGAACTCGTCTTCAAAGTCTTTTCGGATGACAAATACAATTTTACCAAAACCTGCTTTAATGGCATCATAGATAGAATAGTCCATGATGGTTTCTCCGTTAGGTCCCAAACCGTCAAGTTGTTTCAATCCTCCATAACGGCTACCCATGCCGGCAGCAAGCAGTAATAATGTTGGTTTCATAATCAATTTTATTTTAATGATAATCAATGTTCAAATCAGTAGGGTGCAATAGGCGATGCCTATCTTTGGCAAAAATAGAGCAAGCCGAAGACAAAGGAAACTTGTTTACTTTGTTGAGGTGCAGCCTATTTTATGCAAAGGTAATAAAAAACGCTTAATAGCCACAAGAAATCACCTTCTTTTATCCTATGCTGAAGCAGCAACCTGCTGTAATAAAGCCTCTCTCCATCGCAAAACAAATCACGGACAGACAGGCAGACTCATGGAAATCCGCAAGTTCTTTATCAGTCAATTTGACATAACAAAACTGCCATATTGGCGCATCACTATGCAAAGGCACACCTTTTGGACATCATGAAGTAGTTGAAGAAAAAATTAAAAAAGAAAGGAAAAAAGGATTATGACATTCGATAAATTTACAATTAAAGCACAAGAAACAGTTCAAGAGGCTGTGAACCTGGCACAAAACGCCGGGCAACAGACCATTGAACCCATTCACTTGCTGCTCGCCCTGCTGAATAAAGGGAAGGACGTGACAACGTTTATTTTTCAAAAGTTAGGCGTTAATCCTTCTCAGATAGAGGCATTGGCGAAGAGCGAGATTGAACATTTGCCCAAGGTATCGGGCGGACAACCCTACCTGAGCAATGACACCGACAAGGTTTTGCAAAAGACCATGGATTTGTCCCAACGCTTTGGCGACCAGTTCGTGAGCCTCGAACCCATGTTGCTGGCTTTGCTCACGGTCAATTCTTCGGCCAGTCGTATTCTCAAGGATGCAGGCTGTACGGAAAAAGACATGACCAAAGCCATCGATGAATTGCGACAAGGCTCGAAGGTACAGAGCCAGAGTGGCGATGAAAACTATCAGGCGCTTGATAAGTATGCCAAGAACCTGGTGCAGGAAGCTCGTTCCGGAAAGTTGGATCCCGTTATCGGACGGGATGAGGAGATACGCCGCGTGCTCCAGATACTGAGCCGCCGTACCAAGAACAACCCTATATTAATAGGTGAGCCAGGTACGGGTAAGACCGCCATTGTGGAGGGCTTGGCCGGGCGTATCGTACGAGGTGACGTGCCCGAGAACTTAAAGAACAAGCAGATCTACTCACTGGACATGGGCGCATTGGTGGCCGGAGCCAAGTACAAGGGCGAGTTTGAAGAACGTCTGAAAAGCGTCATCAAGGAAGTGACTCACGCCGATGGCGACATCATTCTCTTCATTGACGAGATTCACACCTTGGTGGGTGCAGGCGGTGGCGAAGGTGCCATGGATGCCGCCAACATTCTGAAGCCGGCCTTGGCGCGTGGCGAATTGCGGGCCATTGGTGCCACCACGCTCAACGAATACCAGAAGTATTTCGAGAAAGACAAGGCACTGGAACGGCGATTCCAAACGGTGATGGTGGACGAACCTGATGAGTTGAGTGCCATCTCCATCCTCCGCGGACTGAAAGAGCGGTACGAGAACCATCACAAAGTGAGGATTCAGGACGACGCTTGTATTGCTGCCGTAACACTATCAGAGCGATACATCAGCAACCGGTTCTTACCAGACAAGGCCATCGACCTGATGGATGAGGCCGCCGCGAAACTGCGTATGGAACGCGACTCGGTACCAGAGGAGTTGGATGAGATTACCCGTAAGCTCAAACAATTGGAGATTGAGCGCGAAGCCATCAAGCGAGAAAACGACGAGGTGAAGATTAAACAACTCGACAAGGACATCGCCGAACTGCACGAGGAGGAACAATCGTTCCGGGCTAAGTGGGAAAGCGAGAAGAACTTGGTGAACAAGATTCAACAGGATAAGCAGGAGATGGAGAACCTGCGGTTTGAAGCTGACCGCGCCGAACGTGAGGGCAACTACGAACGGGTGGCCGAGATAAGATATGGTAAGCTGAAAAGTCTGCAAGACGACATCGACAACATCAAGCTGCAACTAAAGGCCACACAGGGCGGAGAAGCCATGGTGCGCGAGGAGGTGACGGCAGATGACATCGCTGAAGTGGTGAGCCGATGGACCGGCATTCCCGTCACACGCATGCTGCAAAGCGAAAAGGACAAGCTCTTGCATCTGGAAAGCGAATTGCACAAACGGGTGATTGGCCAAGATGAGGCCATCACAGCCGTGAGCGACGCAGTGCGCCGCAGTCGGGCCGGATTGCATGATCCGAAACGTCCTATCGCCTCGTTCATCTTCTTAGGAACCACCGGCGTGGGTAAGACCGAGCTGGCCAAGGCACTGGCTGAATATCTTTTCAACGACGAAAGCATGATGACGCGTATTGACATGAGCGAGTATCAGGAAAAGTTCAGCGTGTCACGGCTCATCGGAGCACCTCCGGGATATGTAGGATACGATGAGGGTGGACAGCTGACCGAGGCCGTCAGGCGCAAGCCTTACAGCGTCATCTTGTTCGACGAGATAGAGAAGGCACATCCAGACGTATTCAACATCCTGTTGCAAGTGCTGGACGACGGTAGGCTTACCGACAACAAGGGACGCACGGTGAACTTCAAGAACACCATCATCATCATGACCTCTAACCTGGGTAGCCAATACATCCAAGAGCAAATGGCTGGCATCGACGCACACAATCGTGAGGACAAGTTGAGAGAAACCAAGCATACGGTCATGGAAATGCTCAAAAAGACCATCCGGCCGGAATTTCTCAACCGTATCGACGAGACCATCATGTTCTTGCCTCTGACCCGGACCGAGATTGACAGCGTGGTGAAATTGCAGATGAACGGCGTGAAGAAAATGCTGTCGGAACAAGGCTTTACCTTGGAATGGACACCCAATGCCATCAACTTCCTAGGCAAGGTGGGATATGATCCCGAGTTCGGTGCCCGTCCAGTGAAGCGCGCTATCCAACGCTACGTCTTGAACGACCTGTCCAAGAAGCTGCTGGCCGGCGACGTAATGAACGACAAACCCATCATCATCGATGCCGATGACCAAGGACTGACATTCAAAAATTAATGACGCGCGGCGGGTCTTTGCCAGACGCACCGCATCCCACAGAGCATGCAGGGTGCGGGTACAGTTGCACGGCCAGCACGTTATGAAAACCTATCATTGGGGTATGTCCGCAAGGATGTACCCCATTTTTGTTTGACGAATCATAGTAGGGTATTTACCATAAATGTCCTATTTTTTGATTGTTTTTAGCCTCTAAAACAACCTTTTAAAACTTTCAATCTGGAAAAAAACGATAGGCCTACGGGATGCACGCAGGTACTAATTTGACAAGAAAAAACACCTTTTCACTTAAAGCAATGAGATGAGCCGGCAAGAAACATCACTTTGAGGTCCAATTTACATGCCTTGGCACGACAAAAGCATGCCAATAACCGACTTAAAACAATGCTTTTGGCTCTCAAAGGACATCAATAACGGGCGCATCTTGGTACCAATACGCACAACACACTGTATGTCAACAATATACAAACCTCTCCATATTCAGCGTATTTGCGCATGGATGCAAGTTTGTTTGTCTACACGCAAATTATCAGCAGGATGGTTGTCAAAATAATTTTCAGTGTATTGGTAAAAGAACAACCAATCTTAAACATTCACGTTCAGGTTGATATTGAATCTCTGTAGCCGATACGACTTGTTTGATGGATGCCATCATGTGAGCAGTGTGAAGATTTTAAAACGATTGAAAACCGTATCTTCTTTTCGACGAGGAAAAACCTTATGGTTGGAATAGGTCTTTTGCATGGCATGAATAAAGATGAGCTGAAAGCTATTCTTAGTCATGAATTTGGACATTTCTCCAAACAGACAATGAAAGTTGGTTCTATTACATACCGTTTGCTTTTGATTATTCGTGGAATGATTGAATTTGTGCAGGAAGAACAGTTGGAAGCTGCGTTCAGTAGGGCCAATGATGACTCATGGGAGAAATGGTTTCATCTTTGCTGGTACTTATTACATAAGACATTCCTTGATGATATCCTCACTGACGCCTTTTGCTTCCAGTCTTTCGGCAACAGCCTGCTTGTAATCATTCAGTTCCTGATAGTGGAATATCATGTGTCCGTATTCCTCTAATGCCTTTTCAATGCGTGCCTGCCCTTGCTCTGTGTTCAAATCAATATCAGAGAACTTGGAGCGATCCCTATGGAGGTTGAGATAATATATGCCACCGATGATCAATGCCGAAATGGCTACGATGTCCATGTTCTTGAATTTTACCCCGTAGGCATCAACCAAAGGCATGGTGTGCATTTCCCGAAGCATGGATGTGCGGACGGTCGTCTCGTTGCCTTCGGCGATTTCCCAGCGCAGCAGTTCCAGTATCACCGACTTATCCCGAAGCGCCTTATGTACGTCTTTGAGAATACTGACATAGCCCGCTTCGGAATCGGTTGGGAACTCAATTTCTGTCAGAATGTCCTTGAACCAATAGTCATACTGCTTGACAAAATCATCATAGAAGTCGCCAAGGTTGTTATATCTGTTGTAGAAGACCAACGGCTCTATCCGGGCTTTCTTGATGAGTTCTGTTACAAGCATTGACGTAAAGCCTTTTCTCTTGATCAGGCTTTCCGCGGCCTTTACGATATCCGCCTTGATGTCAACGTTTCTCCGTCTGTATCTCTTAGGCTTATTTTCTTCTTCTGCCATCTAAAAAGGTTTTGATTTTTCTGATTTTCACAAGAGCGTTCACAAATTGTTCCAACTGCATGATTTCGTGGGATGCCAGTATGCTAACCTTAGGTCGCGCTTCCTGGACCCTTACCCCCAGATAGGTGATGCTTCTTACAAAGATACACCTTTTTTTGCAACTCCCGGACTATTTCATAAACTTTTTTATTGTTTCTGACCATCATAGGGAATATGAACCAAACGGAATTGCTTATATTGAATCCTTCTTCCTTTAGTCGTTTGCGAAGATAATTGATATTGGTCTACAAATTCTTGTAAAAAAAAGTAAGATTTTCTTGTTTTAAACTATATATATATGTATATTTGCGGCGTTAAGAAGATAATTAGTAGATATAATTATTGAACCGACCTTACTAACGAAAGCAATGCCAGAAGCTATAAGTAGGCAAAAACAAGATTTTTATGAAAAAAAAGTCATTATTAGCTCTTAATTCTATGAATGTTTTAGAATTGCAGAAAGTTCAAGGGGGGTATGTTAGTTCAAAAGTCTGCGGTTGTGTTAGTGTAGGAACGGTAAGTCCAAGTAATGGACCAAATAGTTCATCAATACTTTCAAGTTCCCAATGTGAACCTGAAAACTGTGCAGATGGTGGCGCATCTAATGCACACAGAGTTATTAAAAACTGAAAAGAGATGGCTACGTCACGATAGCATAAGCGACCCTCCTAAGAGGTGTAATATGAGACAAATCTTTTTGATAATCTTTATAGTTTTTAGTTGTTTACCCACATTTGGGCAAAGCAAAATAGAGGGAAGAGTGATTGGCGATGAGTCCGTCATGCTGATAGTGACTCCCGTTGATAATGACTCTATCCTTGCTTTTGGCAATGTTGATGAAGATGGTAAATTCTCTTTGACCATCGATGATTCTACCTTTCCTCTATTAAAGATCATTGTAACGGGTCTCAATATTAAGATTATGGAGAAAATCATTAAGAATGAGTCACAAAGCTTGACATTTAATGTAACATCAGAGACAAAACAACTGAAGGAAGTCATTGTTAATGCCAAAAAGATAAGGGAAAGGGGCGATACTATTAATTATATGGCGTCAAGTTTTATTGGTAAAAATGACAAGGTTTTGGAGGACTTGTTGCGTAAATTGCCAGGTCTGACCATAAGTAGTGATGGAAAAATTTCTATCAATGGACAATGGGTGAAAGATTTTTATATTGAAGGAAATGACATGTTGGGCGATAGATATAACATTGCAACTACTAATATCAATGCGGAGAGTATTGCCTCTGTACAGATTTTGCAACATCATCAGGAAGCCAAGCTGCTTCATGGAAAAGAAGTTGAAGATCAACCGGCCATCAACATCAAATTGAAAAATTCTGCTAAAGGTGTCATTACTTCCAATGCCGATATTAAAGTAGGTGGTTCTCCTTTTGCACGTGATGTAAACCTAAATATCATGCGGTTTACACCAAAAAGACAAAACTTATCTTTCGTCAAGTCTAATAATGTAGGAAACGACCTTCGCACGGAGCTACATGCTCCCACGAGGATAAATTCTCCGTATGGTATTGGTCTCATTATTCCGGAAAATGCACCTATCAATACCAGTTGGTCCTACGGCAACAACTCTACTACAGCTACGATAAATCAACTTTTCAAACTGAGCGATACGCGTATGTTAAGTTGCAGCTTTAATTATCTATACGATCGTGAGCATCGTAAATCACATGATTATCTACGCTATTATGCCGACCACCAACAAGATGTAATCTATAACGAGCAGAACAATTTCAAGAATAGAATGCAGCACATGGCCAGTTACTTGAATTATAAGATTAATTCACAAACTTTGTATTTGAAAAATTTGCTTGGAATTAATCTGAACTTCAATCATGCATCAGGTAATGTTTTAGAGAATGGCGCTTCTATTTTCCAACTATTGAAACAGAATGAATTCTCCATATCCAATAGGCTACTGCTTAACACAAATGCCAAAAATATGTTTAACCAGTTCTCTTCAGAAATGAAGTTTGAAACATCGAAATCAGATTTGGGATTTAATGAAATCGCTCAGATATTCCGTGCACAGAATTTTATAATGAACAATACCCTGTCGGTATTCAGCTTTCCCATAAAACTCGTAAAATTTGACATGAAGGTACAAGGAAAACTTGAATACGAACATCTGAAGACAAGTTTACCTAATTCTATGAATAATATGAAACTGTTTAAATATGAGATGTGTCTGTTGCCAAGGTTGGTTTACTATTCCCCCAATAAAATATATTTTGCTACCTATCTACCAATTGGTATGATGGGATATCATCAAAAGGATTTGTTAGCAGATAGTAAGGAGAACGGGCAAAAAATTTCTTTTAGCCCATACGCCACATTTAGTTGGATGCCTTTGGAAAACTGGGAGGTAATATCTGTTGTCAGTCATAATAGACAATTCGGTAATGCCATGGATATTTTACCTCAGATGTACTACCAGAATTATCGGAATGTATTCAACAATGTACGGCCATATCGGTTAGAATTGAACAAAACATTGAAAGGAAATGTTGCTGTCAACTATAAGAATGTGCTGAAAATGTTCTTCGCAAATATTGGACTAACCTATGTAAATGCTAAAAATGGGTATCTTCATGCCTATAATATAGAGAATCGTCAATTGGTATTTCATCTTTCTCCTACTATCGGAAATTATCGCATCCTGCAACTTCAACAGCAATCCTCAAAAGGTTTTTATCAATGGAATAGCAAAATTTCTGAACATCTAAGTATAGGGAGAATCCGCCAAAACTATGAAATCAACGATAAGACATACGAAGGCAGAACAGACTTTCAGCAGGCAGGAATAGACTTAAATGCTCGGTTCACCAAGTGGCTTGAATTTTCAAGCATCAACCTCTATACATTCAACAAGACTTATATAGACAATAAAACGAGTGGAAAAAGCTATTCTACTTTCAATAGCCTAAATTCAATGTTTATCGATTTTACCAATAATCTGACTCTAAACGTGGAAGGGCAGTATTATTACAATAATTATTTTAGGAAAGAAAAGACCAGCCTATTTCTAAACTCTACACTTGAGTGGAAACTAAAAGCTGTAACGCTAAGCATGGAATGCATTAACCTATTAAATAAAAACGTTTTTCATAAGATAACCGACAGCAGGGTTCTTAAATCAGAAAGTAGTTTGGAACTCCGAGGAAGGACATTCTTAATTGGTGTACGCTTCAGAATCATCTAAATATTTAATAAAATGAAAAAAATGAATTTAGCAAAAAAAATGCTCATCGTAGCAATCATGGCAATGCTCTATCAGGGCATTAAAGCGCAGGTTACAACCACTTATGCGATGGATAGCCCAAGTTTCGTTCTAATGAGTCAAGATGTCAGTAAGTACGAAACTATTGATCAGTCATATCTCAATTTGGTTTACCATTTTAAGACGAAGTCATCGGCAAATGACACCGAAATGCAATTTGAAGATGATATGGTCTTGCTAATCGGCAAAAAGTTTACTTCTTTCTTTAGCAAGAACCTCCATGAGCTTGATGCAAAGAGAGACTCTATCATACAGCTTTATGGAATGGCCATATCCGAACAAGGTTGGCAGGGATATGAGATAAAGACGGACTTAAAGAAAAAGGAACTCACCGTTGATAATCGTATCCCCTTTACAAAGGATGTGTGCAGATATAAGGAACCTGCACCGCAAATGAAGTGGAGCATAGAAAACAGCTCTGATAGCGTATTTGGCTATAAATGTCAGAAAGCGACAACGGAATATTGTGGTCGAAAGTACTTTGTTTGGTTTACAAGTGATATCCCAATCAGCACAGGTCCATGGAAATTCGCCGGTCTGCCGGGGATCATTCTAAAAGTGACTGATACAGAACACAACTTCTCTTTCGAATGTATCGAATTAACACAACGACCGTTCCCAATAGTCAATTATACGTGGAAGTATAAAAACATGTCGAAAACAGAGTGGCTAAAGTTTGAAAAAAACATGTATGAACACGCAGGTCGCTTTATAGCTGGCACTGGGGCACGAGTTATCATTATGGACGACTCGGAAAAAGGCAGTCACCCTATTTCCGAACAGTTGTCATTGTTTTATAATCCTATGGAGAAATAAGAAATAAAGAGATGATTAGCATTCTAAATGTATGCTAATCATTTTTTTATCCGAATAAAACTATTGGAAAATGAATATCATAAGAACAGATAACGGGTATTGTTATTATAGACGAATTTACTGGAAGTATTATGCTAATAAATCCTATTTTATACCCGTTGGTTGAATAAAATTCGACCACATTTGACTTGCCCGATAGGCTTACGGAATGAAGTACCAGCCTATAAAAATTCACCCTATATAGTCGAACAACCACTTCTCACTATCAATGCTCTCCGTTTCTGCCGTCAGCGACACTGCCACTATCTCCAATTCGGAAAACTAAGGAACAGAACCACGACGTGAAACATTACCCAATTCATTGACGAGATTTTCTGAGAATTGCTTGCATACCTCAAGTATTTTGAGGAATTTTGTATAAAGGTTGTGCATACGATGGTTTGAACTTCATGTTTTGAACACCACTAAGTTGCCAAAAACCAACGACATGTGTAACTTTTACGCATATTTATCAACTTAAATAAATTCCGCCAACGAGTTATCTCATAAAATAAATGATGGACATAACACTATTTGAAAATGCACGTAGTCTAACAGCACTATATAAAAACATACCTCAACTCCAAGATGTTGAAATAATAAAACTTATCGTAGTTCCAAGCGAAGATCTTGAGCTTATACTAACATTAGATACATCAGAACTTCCAGAAAAATTACCTTTAAAATGGTTAGACCGCAAGGTAAATACAGTTCAAATTGAATTGGATTTTATAGGGGTGAGGATTATAAATTTTAATATAGATAATGTAAGCAATTATTGTTTCAGAATAGAACGTTTACGAGAAAATAAACGTATCATTATTCTTACGAATAAAGCCAATTGTGATAAAATTAAATTTGAGGCAAAATGGGCGTATATAAAAAATATAAGTGGTTATACTAAAGAGTAAATAATGAATTTAATAACTGAAAAAGAGGTTATTGATTCCGGATTAAGTGGACTAATTGAGGAGTATTTTTAATATGCTCAATTTCATAGATAATGCTCCAAATCGAGAACTTTTCTCTTCCCGTTGATTTGATTTCCAGCATATTGCTTGCTATTTTCAAGTATTTTTTGGAACTTTGCCATGAGGTTGTGCATAACAAAGATTTTATAACCTGATAGATTTTGTACCACTAAGTTACTAAAAAGTCAACGACGTGTGCAACTTTTTACTCATACTTATCAACTTAAATAAATTCCGCCAACGAGTTATATTATGCAACACCCATATAAAAAATACGAGCAGGATAAAACCTGGGCCATAGTGAATAATCTAATAAACGATTTGTTAGATAACAATGATATTGAACTACTGACGCCTATAGAGTATGTTGTAGGTTATATATGTAAAGGTTTGTTGGATTGTAATGCTCCAAATCGAGAGTTATCAAAATAATCATCTGATTATCAATATGATGTTTAAATGGTTTGGCGTAAATGCAGGAAAAGATTCTCTGCCTTTTGCTATATTTGTAGTCCAAAACAAAGAAAAATGAATATACGAGAACGCTTCGGCACTTTGCACTCCAGATTGGAAGTGAAAAATTCAAGTTTTCAACACCAAACAAGAGTTTTATAAAATGATTGACTAATTTTGCACTTGCTGGTTGACTCTACGTCTGCAACACCAAAAGTGATAAAAAAGCAAGGGAAAGTACTTAAGGAGGCTCAAAGTGAAATCAGGTTAAATGAATCTCTTGAGAAAGGAAGTGAGGGTACAAAGCAAGTAGTTTCAAAAGTTGCTGGAAACAAGACTCAAAAAGAAACTAGAGAATGAAAAGGAAATTGATGATTGCTTTGATTAATGTAGTCGTAGGTCTTTTTGCGATCTATTACTCTTTTTCTATTAGGCGGGAGGCTTTTATTGCCTCCCACCATAAATTCATTGCTTGCCAAATAATTCAGTTATATCCCCATTCTGGTTCAAGAACTCATCCTACAGCCCTAGTTATATATCACGGAAAAGAATACTTCACAAATATTCGTAGTGGGAAAAATTTGAATATAGGATATAATGATACAACATTTCATTATGATCCATTATTTGATAAAGTATTTTGTCGTGACCAGCGTGCTGACAAAGGAATTCCTTTGGTTTTTTTATTGTTTTTGTCTTCGTTTTTGCTTTGGATAGATCCTAGCGTAAAGCGAAGCAAGGCTCGTTCCAAAACTCAAGTATTGGAGTGTAATCAGAATAAGACCACTAAGTAAAGTACCGCTGTGGGTGGTAGCTCTGGAATTGTTGTGAATAATAACAGAAGATAATGTTTTTTAAATTTACATCAAAAGAAAGCTTTAATATTAGGAGAAACATACTTTTGAAGTATGTTTCTCCTATATTGAGAGATATAGGATTTACAAACGTTCCGTTCTCGGATTCTAGTTGGGGGAAGGTTAACTCAGATATATACGCTTATGAATTTGGCAGGATTAATAGGTGCAGTACTTTCGATTATATTAAAATTTACATATGTAGAGGAGACAACTATATAGTCGTCCCAATGTTAAAGTCGTCCTAATTTATAGAAACAACAAAAGGAAAATTATTCTAATTAATGGCAATAAGTTTAAAATAGATGGAATTACTTATGTAAATAGTGATAATATTTGGGAGAAACAGTTCAACTGATGAAAATTTACGAAGATGGGCGAGGTTACCAAGACCGTGCGTACACAGATCGTGCCCAACCAGGCCATCATCATGGACAATGCCTACAGCTATGATGCCGTGAGCGATGTGTTGGGCATTCAGAACAATGCTCCACTCCCACAGAGTGGCAAGGCTGGCGGACAGATGAGCCA
>OBRT01000055.1_pt1 | contig 49957 bp, 46 predicted proteins | sample 1494891 | NCBI WGS metagenome assembly OBRT01 (sample SAMEA3360688, study PRJEB22359) | human gut metagenome | biome: ENVO:urban biome; feature: ENVO:human-associated habitat; material: ENVO:feces | place: Bangladesh | collected 2011 | reverse complement strand
TTCAATCAGCATTTGCAATGCCTGATGATGACAAAAAAGAACAAGAAAGTGCTTCATTAAAAAGAATCGATGATTCCTTTAAGAAGATAATCATCATGCGCGATGACATAAAACCGTATCATAACAACAATGGATTTTATATTGTTGGTTTAATGGATTTCTTACTTAAGCCAGATTTGATAGAACAACTATAAAATAGTAGAAAGAGCCCATTCTTCACGAGTGGACTCTTTCTTTTGATAATATCAGCACCCTATCTTTGTTAGAGAAATGCAAGAGATTGATGCTTTCTTCGAATTTTCATACTAAATCTTTTATTTGGAGAGGTGGTTAGCCTCTCCGTTACCTTGAAATATTACAATTTACCTTTATCATGGTAAGAGTAAAAACTCCCATCAGCCACTATAACGTGGTCCATGAAGAAAATGCGCATGAGGTCACAAGCAGCCTTGATTTGGTGGGTCAGCGTGTCATCCGCCCTACTTGGCTTTGGTGAGTTTGACGGATGATTATGGGAAAGTGCAAGGATGGTGGCATTGTTTAATACTGCCTCCCTCATTATCCTTCTCACGTCCACCGCCGTCTCCGTGATACCTCCTACGCTGAGCTTCACATGCTTGATGAGCCTAAAGTTTTGGTTCATCAAAAGAAGATGCGCCTCCTCCACTTCCAAGTCTCTCACCTTGGGATGAATGAAATTATAAATCGCCAAACTGCTGCCAAGGTCCGGCCGCTCCGCCATCTTTTCAAGATTGTATCGCTTTCCTATCTCGATAGCTGCCTGAAGTGCTATAGCCTTGCTATCCCCGATACCTTGAACCACCTGCAAGTCTTCCACCCTTGCCTTGGCTATATTGTGAATATTCTCATCCATCACATTAAACAACTGGCGAGCCTGCTCCACGTTTCTCTGTGTCCCTGTCCCGATGATTAGGGAAATGAGTTCCACTGTGGTCAGATTATCCACTCCATTGTTATACGCCTTGTACTGCGGATGTTCCTCCATGCAAAAGCCCGAAAAATTCTGTCTCATGTCTTAAAAGTTTAAAAGTCCAACAAAAAAATTTATTCTGGATTTCCTCTCCACCAGCCTCTTTTTCAAAACTCTGTAGTTTTCAAAGGAGAATCCGAGTTTTTTTTTAGCATTCCGGCATAACCTTCACACCAAGCCTTTTTTCGTGCTAAAAAAGAAGGGCAGTCCAAACCATGTCAGAAAACCAAGCAGCCAAAGAAAAAATATCCTGGAATACCCAATTCTATAGAATTGCGGAAGGCTGCCGGGATATTTTTCCTTTGGAAACTTTTTTAAAAGTGGTGCTTGGCGTCTGACAGGACTGCCCTACCTTTGCACCAAAAAAGCAGCGGTGAAGGTCATGCTACACATTCCATGAGACAAAAAAACGAGGTTACTCCTTGCAACAGGAAAACGAAAGATAAACTTCTAGATACGACAAAATTATAAGCCCCCTGAGAATCTTATATAAAACACTTGAAGATGAAACTAAATTCTTAGAAACAAAAATAACAGCCCACCCAAAAGACCCATAAAAAGAAAGCCTGCCAACAACAATAAGCATATCTATCTTACTGTTGTTGGCAGGCATATTACATTAATGAGGAATAGCAGGAGGCATCCGGGTATTATGCTTCAACTCCTTGATATAATCCTCTAATATATCCAGTATGACTCGGTTGACCCAACAAAAATCCTTGTAAAGCTGCTTGGAATCCAACTCTTTAACATCTGCCGAGGATGTTTCTAGATAACGACGAAACATGACTAAGAGTCCAGGATAAAGATAATCCAGATCCTCCATAATAGATAAAACGCTGGAAGTATCCTTTTCCGCAGGTATTTTGGGAATATCATAATGAGCAAAGATGACATTGTTCGGGTTGCTTATTTCCCTACATAGCTCACCCAGGAGTTCAAAGAGCAGCATTACCAGCTGAACCGGTTTGATTCCCCTTCTCCACACCCATAAGAATACCTCATCCGTGTCCGCAATCTTCTGTAATATGGGAGAAGGTTCCATGGGATAAAATTTATCAAAGTAGGAATTTCTCAAATCCTTGTCAAAGGATTCCCATAAGCTTACATACATCTTGACCGTATAGACATGGAAAATATTCTGGGCATGATACATTTCCACCTCACCAAATCTTTTCATCTCACCCAATCTTTTGCAAATGAAGAGGGGAAACCATGCCCTCTCCTCATACTGAAATTAAAATTTTGAGAGCTATCCTTAAGAAATGCCCTTGACTATGTTAGTTCTCCTTATCAAGCACAAATATAATTATATTTTCCCTGCCTGCCAAGTTTTAGAGAGAAAATTATATTATTTTTCACTTACAGTCACACTTTACTGCCTTTTTTGAAAAAATCATTGTATCTTTGCCATAAAAATAAAAGACATGACAAATTTCTACTTATATATAATAGGCTTCATTATAGTATGCCTCATAACTTTTATCAGTTACAGAAAGAAGCTGGTACATCTTGCCCACCAGCTAGAAGCAGACTTAAATGTGGTTCTTGGAAACGTGAACCTGCAAACATATATCAGCAAGAAGTTTCCTGATGCCTACATCAAAGGTTCTACCCGATCCAACATAGAAAAAGAGTTGGAACCTATACATTCCAACATAGCTGAATCCATGAGAAAAATGAAGATGTTTCTTGCCAAAAACGAGATATTGGCTTCATTTCTGGAAGACTATGCCAACATGGGCTCTTTCATTAAAACCCATAACGAAAAGCAACAGCAAGCTATCCTCATGAGAAACAAGGATTTCTTTGATCATGTCCTGAAATATCCCTTAGACAACCAACAAAGAAGAGCCATCATTAGCGAGGAGGACAACTGCCTCGTGGTGAGCAGCGCAGGAAGTGGCAAGACCTCGTCAATCGTAGGCAAGGTGGAATACCTTACCAAGATCAAACACGTCAACCCTCAAGAAATTCTCCTCATCAGCTATACCCAAAAAGCTGCTCAAGAACTTACAAATAGGATGAACATTGAAGGACTCAAGGGCTATACTTTCCACAAGCTGGCCTTGGATATCATTGCAAGGGAAAATCAGGCAAAGCCCAGCATCTGCGACAATACGGATGCTGTGTTTGTCTCCATTTTCCATGAACTATTGGCTCAAGAGAACTTCAAGAAAGCGGTGTTTGACTATTTCGTTGACTACCAGGAAAGTGAACAGGAGAAACTCATGCAAGACAGACGCAATAACCTCTCCGAACAGAAAAGCGGTAAACTCAAGGCCCTGTTCCCCGACATGGATGGCAATGCTGTGTATGTGAGAAGCGAGCAAGAGAAAAAACTTTGCTTCGTCTTGACCTCTCTGGGCCTGAAATTCAGATATGAGGAAAGCTATGAACATGCGCTCATGGACGAGAACCACAGCCAATACAGACCAGACTTCAGCATCTATTACGAGAAAGACGGAAAGCTCCAACGTCTCTACCTAGAGAACTTCGGCGTGGATGAGCACGGCATGGTCCCTCTGTGGTTTGCCAAAGACAAGGGCATCTCATACCAAGAGGCCAATGCGCGATACGGCGACGGCATCACCTGGAAAAGGGAGGTTCACAAGAAGTTCCATACCCTCCTGATAGAGACCACCAGTGCGGACTTCCACTACTTTGACATCCTCCAAAAGGTCAGGAAAACACTGCAAAAGGAGCACATTCCCTTCCAGGAAATCCCACAGGAGACGCTCTATGATATGGTCCTGCCTAAAAACAGCTTGAAAGAAAAGGCGTTCATACGCCTGGCCGTTACCTTCATCACCTTGATGAAAACCAATTGCAAGAGCCTTGAAGAAATCAGAAATCAGGCAAGAATGGCTGATGATGAAAGAAGCTTGTTTATCATAGACAACATCATCACACCTGTCTATGACAAATATGTCCAATACATGAGAGAAAAGAACCTGAAGGATTTCACGGACATCATCATCGAGGCCACATCCATCTGCAATCAGAAAGAAGGTGAGGAATATAAGTACATCATCGTGGATGAGTTCCAGGACATCTCCATGGATAGATATAGATTTCTTTTGACCTTGAGAAAAGGCAAAGAACAGGCACAACTCTTCTGTGTGGGCGATGACTGGCAATCCATCTATAGGTTCTCAGGAAGCGACATGTCACTGTTCACGGACTTTGAAAGCTACTTCGGAGTTACCGATGTGAAGAAGATCGAGACCACCTATCGCTTCGGCTACCCACTGGTGGATTACTCATCCAACTTCATTCAAAAGAACCCAATCCAAATCAAGAAAAGCATTACCGCATTCAATCAGGGAATCAAGACTGACATGCTCTTCTATGAGTATGACAAGACAAACTATGCCTCCACCATCAGCGGCATCGTGGAAAGTATACCAAGCGACAAGTCCATCTTCCTGCTAGGAAGATATTCGTTTGACGATTATTACCTGTCCTATTCTTTCAAGTCCATCAAACGAGGCAATAAGTTCTTTTACATTATAGGTGGCAGAGAGGTAGAGTTCCTCACAATGCATAAGTCCAAGGGACTGGAAGCAGATTACGTCATCATCCTCCAATGCAATGAGGGTAGCTTTGGATTTCCCTCAGCCATCAGTGATGATCCTATCCTCAACCTGATTGTGGGAAAGGGAGACGAGTTCCCATATGGTGAGGAACGAAGACTGTTCTATGTGGCAATGACCAGAGCCAAGATAAGAACATGCGTTCTGTATAACAAGAAACACCCATCGGTCTTTGTGACGGAGTTTTTGCATCCAGAGAAACTTCGCGCGGCCTACACTCCTCATAGGAATGCTAACAAACGATGGGGCACCAGGGGCGATGCCTACCTCTTAAAATTATACCATGAGGGAAAGAGCATCTCACAGATATCATCACTCATGGGAAGAAGCATGACTTCCATTGTCATGAGATTAGAAAAATTAGGAGTAAATACATAGCTCCAAGAAACCCAAAGTAAAAGAAGAATAATGGAAAAAGAGCCAGGTTTCAGATATAACACAGAAAACCATAGCCGTGAGTTATAGCCTTTTTTACCTGGCCCTAAAAACGCCCATTCCATCGTGAGATATAAGTCTATCCCCGAAGAATGCTTGTTTTTCCCGAAACTTCGCAACTTCATTTTGTGCAAATATACACCAAATTATGGAATCCACCAAACAAAATCATAAAATTAACGATTCCACCGGTAAAATAGGTTTCACGCTCTTAAAAAAACGCCAGTTACCCAAATCATAAATAGATATTATACCATCAGGGAGAGACAACAAACAAGGCTACCCAAGTGAATGGATAGCCTTACAAATATAAAACATGGCAGAAAAGGGAAAGGAGGCTAAGCTGCCTCCTCCTTGTTTTTCTTCTCCACTTCGGATACCTTGGTGGCTACAAGCTTGATAACGTGAACATCCTTACCGTCCTTCTGGTAGGTCTCACTCTTGAAGAATCCCTCCACCTTCACGAGTTTTCCTTTCTTGAGAAGGGCAAAGAGTGCCTGGTCATCGTTCTTTACCCAGGTCTCGAAGTTCTGGATGGATGAAGAGGTTACGTCCTGGTCACCTTTCTTCTCCGTGGTCTTGATGGAGATACCAAAGCGAGCGATGCTGCTCTTCTCAAAACTTCTTACTTCTGCGTCCTTGCAGATAAAACCTACTACTGAAAAATTGTTGTTTGCATTCATAACTGTAATTTTTTAAAACGTTAATACTTAAATTTTACGTGCGAAATAACACCAACAAGGAGAAGGCGAGTAAATGCAAGAGATGGCCCAGATTATTTTCACCCAAGGGGCAAGGGTTGTTTTTGAAAAAGGAGCAACTGCACCCAAAAACAATGAAAAAAATGTGGAGACAAGCCGGATGGTGTGCCCTTGCCAGATCGCCGCTTGTGGTAAATTTGCAAAGTAAAATCAAGGGTAACGCAAAAGAAAAATGCTTGAACGCCATACGTGCAACAATTTTAGTAGTGGAAAATCTAATGCAAAGGACATCATGATAAGGAAAAGACAAGAGCTGCACCACCTGATAATCATCCATCAAACCACAAATCAAAAAAATGTCAGGACATTACTTTTACCAGAAGTTCCAGGACTTCATGCCCTACCCAAACAGATGACAAGCTACTCTTTTCTCTAAGAAAGTGAAAACAGAAGGTGGAATCCATGCTACAAAAAGACCTACCAGAGCGAGGGTTAGATCTGCCATATCGCTATCTAAAGCCACCAAATATAGCCAAGAGAATAGAAAAACAAGGATGAACCCCATCCATTCATCTTTCTGACTTTTGTTTGTGAGCCTATCACTTGGGTAGCCAAACATATGCAGTCTCTCCCCAACCCAAGTACATGTACTAAAAAAAGAAGTCTGCCAGCATCCCTACCAGCAGACTTCAAAAGTCTTTTAATAAATGTTACTCTTTAATTTTAATAGAGCAATTACAAAGTAATCTAAAACTTAACCTTATGATGAAAATCTATCAACCTTTTCTCTATAGTATGCCTTTTTAAAAAGACCATTATCTTGGAATTTATTCTGCCACAGCCTGCTGCGCTGAAGAAGCCTGAACTTCTGGAGTTTCTTGCTGTGCTGGCTGCTCAGAAACCTGAGCTTCTGCTGGCTGCTCTGCCTGTGCTGGCTCTACAGATTCGTTTTTTTCCTCAGCATTCTCTGTTGCAGAAGATTCAGTAGCTGCATTCTCTGTAGATACAGATTCTTCCTTAGACTCAGTAGAAGTTGACTCTGTAGGAGTAGTCTCTACAGGAGTAGCTACCTCCTGATTTTGCTGCTCTGTAGAATCTTCTACCCCTGCCTGTGGAGTAACAGGAGTACTTACTGCTGAAGAATCTGTAGGAGTAGCTGGAACTACGGTGTCAACTGGAGCAACCTGAGCGTTACTCATCATCTTATTGGATGCAAATACGTTACTTACTGAAACCATTACAATAGCTGCGATAGCTGCAAATACGAACTTTTTCATAATCTTATCGTTTTTAATTGTGAATATTTATTTTAATTACTTTCAATCTTTGTGGATTCATTGGCGAACCCACTCATTATATTCACAATCTGCGTGCCAAAAGAATACAAAAATACAATGCCTGCTGATTATCAAGAAGTTAGACTATTTGTTCCAAAAATTGGTATTGTGGAAACAGGGGAAATCGTGTGGAAATATTCCACAAAAAACTGGGGAATTCCTTAAAAAGGTGATGCATCCATGAATGCTATCTATAGCTATAATGCCTCCGTTTCTTCAGATATTCCATATCATCCTGATGAGCATAGGCCTCTTTCTCAAATCTGATATTAAAATATGCCTCTAATCCGTTTTTATATTTGATCGTTAATATGGCCCATTCAAAAAAATACCAAATATAAAACGGAATATATAAAAGTTCCTTTTGCTGTGCGGAATGAATCCGTTCATGATTAAGTTCTTCTTTGGAAAGTTTCTCGTAGGTGATAATCATGCCAAAAAGATTAATGGCATAAAAATCCCCCATAAAGGCTCGCTTTCTGATTTTGATAACTCTACTCATGCCCTGATAAATTACATAGTTCATCCAGGAAATTAATCATCATGGATCCGTTTCCTCTCGATATTGCTGCTGCCTTTTCTCCGGCTATCCCCATCACTTTCATGGCATGCAAGGAGGCACAGAATGCATCCGATGAAACTGCCAGAAATGCTCCGATAATACCTGTGGCAGTACATCCCATTGCAGTAACCTTAGACATGAGCTGATGACCCTCCTTTATATGAGCCACACGGTGGCCATCTGTAACTAAGTCTGTAGGTCCTGTAACAACGATGACCGAAGAAAATTCTTGTGCCAGTTTGATAGCTTTCATCTCTATTTCCTGTGGCTCAATGCTGCTGTCCACCCCATGCATGGCAATTTGGTGGGAGTATAACGCCTGTATTTCACTTGCATTTCCTTTGATGACATTTGGATGGGAGCTATTGATAATATCAGAAGCAATCTTCATACGGAACTGAGTAACTCCCACTCCCACTACGTCAAAAACTATCGGAACCCAATTCTCATGGGCAGCTTTCCCAGCAATCTGCATAGAGCGAGCAGTACTGCTTTCCACTATACCTAAGTTAAGTGCCAGAGCCTGGCATTTAGCGCTGATTTCTCCCACTTCTTCTTCTGCACGAGCCATGATGGGTGAAGCACCGATTGCTAAAAGACTATTGGCCACAAAATTCATAGCCACATAATTGGTTATGTTATGAATGAGGGGATGCCGTTCCCCTATCAACATTAAATCTGTTTTCATTTTCATTCTTCCTTTTAATATATACTGTAACCATTGTCCCTGCACCATTGCTTGGCATATTCGAATCCCTGAGCAGTGGCCCTATGAATCCATTTCAGTCCCATGCGCTTGTCCTGTTTGACCCCAGTACCAGTCATATAGAACCAGCCTGTGGAGAATTGTGCCTGTGCATCTCCTTGCTGTCCTGCCATTTCGTACCAGAAAGCAGCCCAACTGTCGTCTTTCTCCACTCCATCTCCATTCCAATAATTGGCACCCACATTTTTCTGACTTTGCAAGTGTCCTCGCTGGGCAGCCTTGAGCCACCACTCATGAGCCTTGGCATGATTTTCTGTGGTTCCCTGCCCAAGATAATAGGCATTGGCAGCATTTACCTGTGACTGTACATCTCCTTTTTCTGCAGCTATAAGATACCAATGAAGTGCTTTTTCGTAGTCCTGTTCTACCCCGTCACCTAGATAATAGCATTCTGCCACATTGTAACAGGCATAAATATCGCCCAGTGTAGCGGCTTTCATATACCATTCAAATGCAGTGGCATGATTCTCCACAACACCGATGCCCTGTGCATAGCACACACCCATATTGTTCATTGCCATCAGATCTCCTTCCAGAGCCTGCTGGCGATATTTACTTGCTGTTTCACGATCTTTTTTCATACAGGAGCCTTAATTATGAGCAAAGTTTTAGCAGTCCATTGCTTCTGCATCATCTTACTGATAAAGGAATGGACAAAAAATCTTCCGGTATCTCTATATCTTCAGGCTGAAGGTAAGTGGTGTAGTAAGAATCTTGATGTTCATCCTCCATTTTGTCTATGATTGGCATTTCTGATACATCCAACTCAAACGCTTTAAGTCTATCCTTGATATAGGCATTAATCTGCGACTTTCCCTGGTTAATGCTACGACCTCTGTTTTCTATATCTTCTACTTTTCTCATCCATTCACTAAAATCTCTTGCAGGATGATTGAAAAGCAGATTGTAGACATCCCTTAGCCATCCTTCGGAACCTTTCTTGGTAAATTTACAATATCTACCTCTACCGTTCCTGAAAAATTCATGAAGGTACATATGTTCACCGAGTTTCTGTCTGATGAGGGTACATACATACACCATACGCTGGTCTTTTGAACCAACCTTGATGTTGAAAGACTCCCCGTTTACATTAATCTTGATAGCCCAAAGCTCCTTGGTTCTCATTCCCTCAGGAAGTTTCCATTGTTCCGGCATTTTAACGATTGATACCTTGATTTTAGGTGCCTCTAAAAGCCCAGAAGAAACTGCAATATTCAAATGAGCCTTTGTTTCCTCATAGGACATGTCTTCACTAACCACATCCATCGCTTTTTTCATGAACGAAATCAGATTGATTCCTTGATTCATGATGTCATCCAGACAATACCACAGCATGTGTTTGAAGTCATACTCTTCCTTATCAGTAGCAGAATCTTCCTGACGTGTATATGGAAGCAGAATCATATCTATGCCTTCATTGTATTTGTAAGCTGGATTATTATTTTCTAACCACTCCACAGTCTCTATGAATCCCTCTACATGAAATCTTTCAGAGAAGGCAAGAGGCTTTGTAGTAACTCTATTTCTCAAAGGATATATACCTTTTTCTTCATTCAAAAGACCTGGAATGAAATAACGGATATTCTTAGTCCTATAATGCAGATATTCATAGTTATTAAAAACCAATCGCATTGCCGGAGTTTGATAGTTTAAATTGCTCAAAAGAATGATATACCAGTTATGTAAACCAGGATTTCTATTGGGCCACAATGATTCCCAATAGTGCAAATCTTTGTATGATCTAATTCCAAGCATATAGACAATAGCATTAAGATAATACAATACTTACTTTTTCCTATTGCAAAGTCTCTAATCTTCTTTTACAATAGGATATAATTCAATAAACTCGCCATTATGAGACTTACCATCATTGATGAGTTTGGCAAATTTCTCGCCCACCTTGTCAGTCGTATGAAACCCCGGCAAGTCCATATTGCCATTCAAATCTGTAGTGGTAGGACCAGGATGTACGCTGAAAATCTCCACAGGAATGTTATTCTGCTTAAACTCCATTGCCATCACACCCATCATAGCATTCTGGGCTGCTTTGCTTGCTACGTAAGCCAGTGGATGCCAATAAGGACTGATTTCGCTTGGTACTGTCACATTCACAATTCTACCTTCGTTTTGCTTGATGAGCGGAAGGAGCGCCTGGGTGATGGCTAATGTCCCAAAGTAATTTACATCAGTAGTTTCCTTGATATCCTTCATATCAGCATCCCAACTTGTCTTTGACATATCTCCCGGAATACCTGCATTATTTACCAGGAGATTGAGCGAAGGATATTTCTCATTGATTTCCTTTGCTGCCTTGCTGATACTAGTCTGGTTACTCAGTTCTATTTCCACCCATCCCAGAACAGTACATCCTGCGTCCTGTAACTTGCTCATTGCATCCAAAGCTCTTGCTTCATTGCGAGCTCCGATAATAATGTCCCAGCCTGACTGGCCAAGATATTTACTGATTCCAAAGCCAATACCTTTGTTGGCACCAGTAATAAAAGCTGTTTTATTCATTCCTTATAATTATTTAAAAGTTCAGTAAAATGAATTCTAAATAGAAACCATTTATTGCAAATGCAAAGATACGATTTTGTCATTTAAAAGACGAATGATTTTCCAAATTTCTTTAATACTAATTGTGTCATAAATATAGTTAGCATAAAATGACTATACTTATATTCTTACAATAAGAACGCACTTACAAAACATCAGTTATATTATAACAGGTGTAGAAAAGCTGGAGTTAAAAAGCAGGACTAAGGAGTCGTAAATCTTCCTTAGCCCTGCTTTTCATATATTTAATCAGCCAGTTCCACCAATAATCCGTTGACAGGATAATAAATGTAACGTTTGATGACTTTTTCTCCGGCAGCCTCCAGGGCAGCCTGATAAGCCTCCAACTGACCAGCATACCAGCCCACAAAATGTTCATTTTCAGGATCCAGTACGGCTTTAGGCCCCATCGGATTCGTCTTGTAATCCACTACGATATTACCATCAGCAGTCTGCCATACCAAATCAATGCTTCCCACAATACTCTGTCCGTCCTGCTCCAACCGGAATGGACGCTCGTGATAAGTCCTCAAAGGTTTGCCATGAAGTTCCTCTAATCTGCCATACAGATTATTCCAGGCATCTGTAATGGCCTCCTCATCAGTAAGTACCGCTGAGAGATGATAACTGCCTATGATTTCCTTCATCTCTACCCGGTAAGCAGGACGCTTTTCCTCCATACCGGCAAAAATCTGATGAATGCAGTCTCCCACTTGGGCCATGCTTTGAGGATTCTTGCTCAGTGCAATACGCTTATTGAAATCGTACACATCACCCACTTTTCCTTTCCTCAGAATCTGACTTGGGGAAATATATCGAGGCTCCCTCATCAAAAATGATGGCTCCTCAATATCAAGACGCTTGAATACCGAAGAATCTGTCACTCCGTAATCTTCCAATGCATCCAGTTCTTCCTGGGTTAAAGTCATATCCTTGAAGATGTGACCGGTTCCGAAAATATCCCAACCATCCTTGGAAGCAACCTCACTGGCAGCAGAATCTATACCCACATCCTTGGCCCATCCGAGCATCCTCTTTCCCTTTTTTGGCTGTTCTATATCCAGAATCAATACATCCTGAGGACGAGTCATGCCCACATACAGAAGACGGTTGCTTTCTGAAATCCGATTCTGAAAAGCGATTTTAAATTCTTCCATCTCCTCTATTTTGGCACTGATGGCATCAGGTACATTGCGGTCTGTTCCATATATCCATGGGGTGAGCCTGATATAGACCTCTGGATACGGACTGCCAGCCGACGGCTGCTCACAGTGAACAGGATGAACACCGTAAGTCTCCGTCTTTACAGCACTCTTTACGTCTGCCACATCGGTATTGAGCGACATCATGATGACATACTTCCATTGTAAACCCTTGGAAGAATGATACGTATGTAGCTGGACACCCTCTGCATCACCGCTGCCAGTAGGATTGGCATTCCCCATATAGGCAATGAAACCATCCACCGTAGCAGGCAGGTTCATCTGCACACAATGTTCCTCATAAACCCGGGCAGAATTGATGATAGACTGAAGGGATGAGATGCCAAACTGAGCATCCTCCTCCACCTTCTTGATTTCATCATAAAGTCCCAGCTCGATGATCATACTTTCCACCAGGGAAGCCACCGACTGCTGCTGCAGTTTGGAACGAATTGCCAGCAACTTACTGATGAGAGGAACTTCCACAAGAAAATCCCCATCCTTCTTCTCCTCATCACAGGAAAGAAGAATCTTTTCCTCGATAATCCTCCTGGTATTGTAATCCTGTTCTGTGAGATAGGCTACCGTGGCCTTGGCCAATGCATCATTGCCGCTTTCCACAATACGCAGAAGAGATGAAGCAAGGGTGTATGCCTTGGTCTCGATAATCGGGAAATCCTCCCTACTGGAAGGAATGCCGTATTCCTTCAGTTTCTCAGACACATCCTTGAGCGTGGAATTGGTTCGTGCCAGTACTGCTATGTCATGAGGATTAACCTGCTGGGAAAGCAATTTCAATACATGCTCTGCCACACCGGCATCATCACTGCTGTGAAAAAATCTCAAGGAATCAGTCCCATTACTGTTCTCACGATGTGTCTTGAGGGTAATGTTCTTTTCATCCAGCACATGGGCAAATGTCTTCTTGAAGATAGCGTTATTTACCTGCACGATATCCGGAAGCGAGCGCCATGAAGTGTCAAGCGTATCAGTATCGCATCCGTCCTCTTTCAGGCTGATGCGGTCAACCACAGCCTTGGTCAAAGCTATGTCTGAGCCTCGGAATCCGTAAATGGCCTGCTTGTAATCACCCACCCAGAATGAATGCTCCATGAGATCACTCAATGCATCAAATATCTTCACCTGTATAGGGGAAGAGTCCTGGAACTCATCCACAAAGAGATATCTGTAAGACAGGGAAATCTCACGGGCCACGGATTCATCCTTCAATAAAAGCCTCATGTATTTCTCCATATCATTGTAGTCCAGAAGATTCTTCTCTTTCTTGAACTGGGCGAAGTTTTCCTTCCATCTACAGGCCAGACTGAAAAGCAGACGGATGTAGGCCTCCTGCTTCTCATAAACCATCTTGCTGGTCCATATTTCAGACATCCTATCCTGAAAATCCGCTGCCAGTGGCCCATATCCTTTAGGTGTTCCTATGGTGGAATTGATATTTTTCAAAGTGCCCATCGTGATGCGCCCCAAACCTCTTCTTGCCTGTACCAGCTTCTCGATACGCTCATCATTTGCTTTACTCTGCTTTTTGGAGCGCAGGAATTGCTCATGCTCATCTACCACGGCCTTGAGATCCTCGTAAGAAAAGCCAGAGGCACTTCCTTTCCTGACAAAACCACGGATGAAAGAAAGAGATTCCTCCTCACTCCTGCTGAAATCATCTATCTCATAATTGGTGGCATAACCGATAATGGCCTTCAGATGTCCCTGCCATACGTTATAGTCAATGCTGCCGGTGGGTCTGAAATCCTTCATTTCCCTCAGATCAAAATATCTGGCAAACTGATGAAGCACCTTCAGTTCCTCCTCCGTAGGAAGCTCGGAAAGTGACTGTGATATGTAATAGGCTGTATCTTCCTCTGCCATCACTCCCATGGAAGGAGATAGACCTAAATGAAACCAATACTTGCCTATCAGGCGCTGACAGACACTGTGAACGGTGCCAATCATGGCATGGTCCAGTTCGATGGCAGCATCATAAAGCCCCTCATCATATAGAAAGGCCTTGGCTTTTTCCTTGAACTCATTGGCAGCCTTGGTGGTAAACGTAGTGAGAATCACCTCTGAAGGCTTCACCTTTTTCGCTTTGATGAGCGCAGTCAAGGTTTCCGTAAGGCGATAGGTTTTTCCACTACCGGCACCTGCGTTGATATATGTGACATTCTTCATAAATCCTGCATTTTAGTTAAAAAAAGTCCATACTGAGAGAAGAAATTGGCCTTCTTGCCTCCCGTTTCATCGTTTTTAAGAAGCGGATAGAGCCCCATATCTTCCGTATCATTGACATAGGAAAGTTCATCATAAGGGCCCATCATCTCCAAGAGGCCGGCATCAAGCTGCTTCTTCCTGAAAATGACACCCTGGCGCAGCTGCTCCACGATGTTACTGTCATCGGAGGATTCTATCTGCGTACAATAACGGCCCTTGAAGGCTTCCTTACTGTAAAGACGTGCCTCCGGCATGAGAAAATAAGCCACCCTTTTCACTTCATCCTTCTTAGTCTGTCCCAACATCTGACGGTAAAGTTCCAGCTGCACGGAACGGTTCTGCTCCAGCTTGTTCTGATAGCCTTTTGCCCAGGTGGTCCATTTGAAATCAAACACCACAGGATGCCCATCCCGATCCTCCAGCGTCATGTCAATGAATCCCAGCATGTCAGAGGCTTTTGGATTTCCGTTTTCATCCAGCGCCTTAGGCAATCCCAGCTTCATGTTCATCTCCACATACCTTTCACATCCCGTAACCTTCAGTTCATTGTCCCTCAATATTTCCAGCAGAGAGTCAAGACAGGAACGGAGCTGCTCATGAAGAAGCTTTTCGGTGAGCTTGTTCTCAGCCAACTGCAGGATAGCTCCCTTGGCTTCCACCAGTTCATTATAAACGGCATCATATTCCTTCAGCCTCTCTGCTATTTCCTTTGGAGTGGCATACGCCTTGCCCTGACGAGGAGCGAACAGGGCTTCTATCACGGCATGAGCCACATTACCCTGTATGGTCTTCACGTCTGCCATCTGAGCCTTGCCCTCCGCAGTGATATTCAGCATCCTTTCCATCAAGAAATCAAGAGGATACTCAGTCAGGGTGGCAATGCTGGTAGGACTCAGATGATCTGGCCACAGAAGTTTGCTGGCATGATCAAACTGAATCTCTGCTGCCGCTTCCTCTCTGTCCACTACCTTCACATCCAAAAGCTTCTCTTCATCTATCTTCGGAGTCCTGATAAATTTGTCTAAATTTGACACCTGCTGTTCCAGACGAACCATGAGAGGATGCTTCAAGGTAGCTTCTCCTGCACGAGAGAGACAGACCACCAGAATGAGCTGCTTTTCGGTCATCCTGAGGGGCGTAAGACTCATGAACTGATGATACCGGTTCTGCATACTCTCATCCCATGCACGAATATATCGCTCCTGTGTAAGCTGAAGCTTTTCTGAAGGATAGAGAAAAGCACACTCACCAGCCATGGCATCATCACCATCCACACCCATCCAGACCGTATTCTGAGCCACAGAGGCTATCTTGGAAGGACTGTCCACCACCATCCTGCATCCTTTTTCAGCTACAGCATTGGTGAAAGAACCCTTTTCATAAATACCGCTCATCCAGGAGTCAATCGTCTGATAGTCAATTACAGGGGATGATATGGTGGAAAGCAGGATATGCAAGGCATCACACATGCCAGCCACGGAGGTAAGCTGCTCTATCCACTGCAGATTCTGCTTTCCGTCATCCATGAGATGAGCACGCTGGCGTGACCAGCTGGCGAGCTGACTTACAAAAAGGCGCACCTTTTCCGTTTCAATCTCATCAGATGCCTGAAGAGGAGGCAAAAAGACATCTACCTTTTTCTGACGCTGCTCCCTGCCCTTTTCACGGATTTCCTGCTGCTCCTCCATGGATAAGGCTTTCTGCTGTTCATCCAGATAAACAAACTTACCATCCACATAATCCTTTACCAGATTCCTGCAAACATCATTTCTGTAACCGCCTTCTTTGACAATGGCACCTGCCAGGAGAGACCTGAAGAAACTATCTAAAGGATGCAGTGGCATATTGAGCCATTCTATCAGCGTATTCACATTCAAAGGAGAAGCAAAGAGTCCCAAGCCCATGACAAAGAGCTGGGTCAGCTGAGGAGTACAGTCTGATGTAATACTGCCGGTCATAGCCTTGTTCATCAGCAGCAACCAGTTGTCCATCTGCTTGTTATCGGCATTGATCCAGAGATCCACATCATCCATCTGCTCATAAGCAAGATACTGGGCAGCCTGTCGCTCATCATTAAACTGATAGATCAAAAGGGAACTGTCATTCTCATCAAGCGTAATCTTCCCTTGCCTGCCCTTAAAAATCATCTCTCGTACCCTGCATAGATTAGAGTCAGAGACAGGAGCCTGAGGAATCAGCTCCAGTTTAGCTCCCTGACGCTCCAAGGCATTTAAAAGCTCACGCACATTAGGTTTGAGCCAGTCTTTATCACAGGCAAGCAAACAAGTCATATGAGAACAGTCAAGCTTTTGCATAGCCACCTGGTCAGTCACAATATGAAGCCTTCCCGCCATATCGCAGCCATCCTTCTTCCTGAAATATTCCTCCACTCCGATGAGTACGGAAAGGCGGCTGCTGATGGAAGCACCGTCAAAATCCCAATCTGCCGAGCGAAGTTCATCCCTCCATCCCAGCATCGCCTTAGCAGTAGTAAGACCTGAGGTTTTGAAGGATTCCGCCATCACGTTCTTGGGATGGGCTTCCATATACTTGCTTACCGCATCATAATAAAGTGCCATGCGCTCCTGGGCAGACACCTCATCATAATGCAGACCTAAACGCAGCTCCAGGAGATTGACCAGACCGATGGTGTTCGTCACCACCGTATCCATCATAATCTCACTGCTGGTAAAAACGTGACCAGAGAATTCCGGTGAAAAAAATATCTTCCACTCCACTGCCCCATCTTCATACCTTTGAAGATTAGGACTTCCACATTCAGGGCAAATATCGTCTCTCATAAGCTATTCTTTTTTAGGTTAGCGGACTTACGTATCCGTTTTCAGTCTGTAAAAGTACAAAAAAAATAATAGTTTCGATATATTTTAAAAGTTTTTCTTCAATTTTACTGGAGAAAAACATGATTTACTCAGCCAAAAACATATATTTAGGCATAAAAAATGCCACCAGAAAATCTGGTGGCTATACCAATTTAGATTAATTTACTGATTGATAATACCACTATCGTTTAATCCTTACAATGCTTACGTGAGTAATACTGAATGCAATCTGAAGCCTTGAACACAATCTTATCACGGGCTGCAATCGTAATCTTCTCCTTAGTTGCAGGATTAATACCCTGACGCTCTGCTACATGCTTGATAGAGAATCTACCGAAGTCAGGAATAGCGATTTCTCCATCACCTTCCACCATGTTGTCCGCCATTAAACCTATCATGGTATCAAAATACCTGGCTGCATCAGTCTTTGTGATACCAGCTTTCTCAGCAAATGCTGCAATAATCTTTGTTTTATTCATCTTATGTAACTCTATTAAATTTATAATGCAAAGATACTTATTTTCAGTCAAATAAGAAAATATAATTTCAAAAACATCTACATAATCCCCTAAAATTGGGATAATCTGACATATGCAATGAAAAATCTTTTTATCATTTGGGACGCAAAGTTAATTAAAATTTTCGTAAAAACAAAAGAAACCTTCCTTTTTTAAAGTTATATTTTGAATATCTATCTATCTTTTTTACTACATAGATACATAAAATAGTTGAGAATCAAAAGATACAAGGTTAAACAACTATAAAGGGGCAAAAGAAAAAAATGACACCAATACAAAAAAAGCCCTCGATACCAGGTACCGAGGGCAAGCCTATCTGTCACGTCCAGCCTCTGGAAGAGACAAAAACTAACTTAATAGCACATAACAACAATAGGCTTCCGCTGAGGACGTCCAGCCTCAATGAAGAGACTAACACTAACTTAATAGCACATAACAACAGCGGTTATTCTTTTTGCCTCATGTACAAAACGTTCAGCATCTTCACCTGTCAGCCGGGTAAATTTCCAGATCGTAGCCTCGTTTCTAGGCATATCTCTCACCCAAGGCATCAGCACTAGAGGCATGACCAGAGACAATCACCATATTTTCTGACTGTTGATTTTGAAGATAGAAGTCACACTTCTCTTTCAGCAGCTCATAATCGCTGAATCGTAACACTATTCTTTGCCACGAGGAAGTGGGCAAAGTAACAACACAAAGTGTTCTTGCCAACACCGCCCTTCAGATTTGAAAATACAACGGTTGTTACAATAATTATTATATTTTTGTATTGCAAATATACAAACAATCTTGTAAATAACAACATCAACTTTTTAAATTTAACTAAGTTTATGCTTTTAGCCAACTTTGCTAACTTAGAAAAGTTAACTAACAAACATGCAAACATACATACAAAAAAATATCTTGCAAGTGATATTTTCATAATGAAGAACTTATGGAAAGGAGAAAGTTTTAAACTTTAGCCTTATAAGAGACAAACGCATTTACGTATCTATATGTAAATGTATTAATATATAAATGCGTAAATCAAAAAGCCGTCTTACAATTATCTTCCATAAAAGACAATCATAAGACGGCTTATACATAATCTAAAAGCTCATTCCTAAACTTATCCCGATAAGACGATTACATCTCACTATCTTTGTATAATTCAAAAACAAGCAATTATAAGAATGAACTCTCTACGGGCGCATGATATATTGCTTGGCATTCATAAATGCCTTTGCTCCCTGTATATCTTCTGCATCCATCTTCAGGAGCGTTACATCCGTCAGATAATTAGCCTGACCAGATGGATTGGAATCCGGTATATTGGTAGTGTAAAGAAGGAATGAAATACCGATAATGTCAAGATTGCCAATTTTTCCAGTCAATGGTGCATAGACAATATCCCCACTATCATCACTCATGATATCAAACTTGAAATTACCGATGATATCAGTAGATAAATATGGATAACTGTCTGATGCTATGTACGATGAAAAGACATAATAGGTGTTCAGATATGAACCTATAGCCTGCAGATTGGAAATCTTCATGGTCAAGGTCTCATCATCAAACTCTATACCATATGTGTAATTGAGATCTGGCAAGGAGAGATAGTACAGGTTCTTCCATTCAAAAAGCTTGGCTCTATACATCTCCACCTGGTTGTCCCGATTGTAACCCATCAAAACAAACTCCTCTCCCAGGAAATTATCTTCAAAACTTCCCTGCAGAACCTCTACTGTTTCTTTAAACTGACCAGTTCCAAAACTTACAAACCCCTTTCTCACATCATCAGAGGTGTTTTCAGCAATATTCATTCTCAAGCTGTCACCTTCCACGCTGCAAGATACCCAATCAGGAGCGCTCATGATTTGGAATCCTTCATTGTTAACTACAGCCTTGGCGATTTTTCCACCAGCATTGGCTACAACAACATTTCCATCACTATAGGAAAATACCAATCCCTGCTGCGAAACACTGACCACGGTGGAATCCGTTTCTGAAGCCTTAATAACAATGTTGGCATTTCTGGATTCCCTACTCTTATTGGCTGGAGCTGCAAAATTGACGGTTTTGCCTTCTGAGGAAACTGAAAGCCAGCTATCAGTAGTATAAACCTTTGTGATGTCCTTGTTTACCGTAATGGTTTGAGCATCGCCTACAGCTTTTAGGGATGTTGCAGCCGAAACCACTTGTATAGCATTGCTGCTTGGAGAAATTTCTCCTTCTCCATCAGAGCATGAAGCCAGAAGAAGAAAAGCCGAAGCCAATGTATATAATAATGCTAATTTTTTCATATCATCCAATTGTTATGATTAATCTTCAACTTTTTTGAGACTCTGCAAATAGTCATACATGAAATAAACCTGAACCTGTCCTTCAGAATTTCTAACCAGATTGCCACTGTTATCCACAGGTAAGATGACCAATGTATTTGCAGCAGGAATCTCTCCTGTGATGAGATATTTGTCATTTTCAGAATCATATGACAGATTGAATCCTGTGGCACTGAAATAACCAGTATTCCAATTCAGGGTACAAGCCAAGAGAAACGGATAATTGCCAGTAGGATCTTCTATAACCTGATAAGGAATATACATATCACCAGTTAACGGACTGAAAGATGCGCTTAAATCAAACCCTATCTTGCTGCCATTCTTACTTACATAGTAAACCGTGGCTGTCAAAGAAGATTCTGATTTCTGATTGATGAGCGTGGTATTTGCAGAAAAACTGATAGGAAAAGTTCCCATTTCATCGGCTTCACCCTCATTTGTAGCCTTCTTGGTAATATATGAAACTTCCCAATTACCATAATAGGTATCTATTCTCTTGTAACCAGGCAATTCATAACTGCTGCATAGCACACTTCCATCCTTCAAACAAAGAGTCTTGTTTTGAGCATTCCACGAAAGCATCTTGACTTTCTTGCCTGCTATTTCCACAGAATCCTTGAATTCAACGCCATCTTCTGTGGTAGTGTATGCCGTGGATATGGAAGAATTTCCCAAGACACCGATATAGGCTCTGCGAGAAGCCGGATCAAAATACACTCCTTCCGGATTATCACCGTTTTCCATATAGAAATACTCCATTGAATGGAAAACATTCTGCATCTTATCTATGCAGCTCTTCCATTCTTTACCGGCATCCACACGGGTCAAGACCATCTTGTTCCCCCATTTTCTACCCTTTACAAAGATTGAATCCTGGGTGGTACGCATGATAACAAACTCATAATCTCCCTGTTCACCCGTAACATCATCCTGGTATGGCTGAGCCAAGAAATGCATGATGGTATTATGAGTGTTGAAGGTCAACACAGGACCTTCGCCCCTTAAAACATCATAACTGGATTCTGTAACCATGCTGCTAGGAGCAATATCAGAGGAAACATATGCCTTTCCCTTGACAAACTTCATAAACATGGTATATCCCCCACGATTATAACCCTCACCTGTATAATAACGCATTTCCCATCCATTGGAAGCGCTTTCAAGCAAGGCCTTGTCAGCATCCACGGCCTCCTGTATTCTCTGCGCCGCACTTTTTTCAAAGATTTCATCATCATCTTTCTGACATGATTGAAAAGCCATCAATGCAGCCAATGCGATGAAACCATATATTATCTTCTTCATAATAAACTAATTTAAATGTTCCAAATCAAGCGTTTTCATCTCTGAGGCTCTGCGCTGAATGACATCTCTTAACTGATCAATGTCCAACCCCCAGGATTCACTCATATACTTACGTATGATATCAAGTTTCTGATTGATGATAGCAGCACCGCTGGTTCCTGCCGTAGAAAGATCAGATTCCCACTCACTCTTTGAAGAAGTGACATAAGTGGACATGGTTTCTGCAAAATCATCATCTGGCTGACTCATGGCATAACTGGTGATAAAACCCGATTTCTGTGCGGTTTCATCGGAATACAGATACCAGTCATTGCTTCTGTAATTAGCCTCAGAAATCAACTTGAAGATCGTATCATATGGTATTTTCTGATGCAGAATGTGAGTAAACTCATGATGCATGGTATGGAAATAATACTCATTGAGACGGTGATAATAGGCATCTGTCTGAATCTTGGATTCATCAATGCCATTGATTTTGTATAAGGTCACCTTCAAGCCACCCTCGGCAGTACCCACGGTTTCTGTATTGTTACTGTTATAAGCAGAAGAACCGATGAAATGGATGATTCTTGGCACATTTGCCTTGACAAAGTTCTGACCCACCACCTCTGAATAAGCATCAAACCAGAGATATTTCATCAGAATAGCAATCTTGGCAGACTTACTGGAATCAGCAGGTACCAACTGATATTTCATGTCAGACTCTATATCCTCCATTTTATACTTTACATCTATATTATAAGGAGCAGTGTAATTCTTCTGCAACCATAAATCAAATGCATCGCGCTCTGGTGATGTGGTAGGGAAAATGGTTTCTGACGAAATCTTGTCATCATCAGAACAGGAAATCATCCCCATCATCAGCACGAGCACTGCTAAATATATCACTTTTTTCATATTGGTCATTTCTTTATTTGTTTCTTGGGTTTGGCGTCATTCCCGCAGTAATCACATCCTGAGGCAACTGAATAGCTCTACGAGGATCATCCTTGGTAAGAACATCTGTGACAGCCTCCACCTGCTGGTTCATATTGATACGACGACGATAAATCTCAATTCCATAACGCTTGATATCCTGCATACGGATACCTTCGTGAATAGTCACCAGACGTTTTAGCTGAAGTATACACTGCAAAAGAGGTTCTTCCTGATCCTGGTCAATAGAAAAACTGGTATTCAGCTTCTTCTTAGGCGTAGGATTCTCAGGAGTATAATAGCTGATTCCATCATAAAACTTCTTGATTCCGGCAAGAGAGAGCTGAACACCCTCAGCAGTAAACTTGGAAAGTTCTGCATTGATATCAGCCAAAGCCTTGTCATACTGATGAAGAAGTGCATAAGCCTCTGCCCTCACCATCAAGGTTTCATCCATGGTAAATGCAGCAAATTCAGAGTGCAGATAACCGGAACCAGTCTGCTGGTTTATGTATTCTATCAATGCAGGCACCTTGCGAAGCACGTGACGGGCCAGCGCATCATTAGAGAATACCTTGTAACCCATAGTAGTGGAACTGTTGCCCCAAGGACCATCAGCTTCGAGCGTCTCTGTCTCTGAAATCAGACGACCATGAGTATATTTGTCACCATAACCATACGCACCGCAGATCATGCCCCAATCAGAATATACCGTTTGCAGCAAGATGTTAGCATTGTTGCTGGAACTGATATATGCATTAGGCTGCACGTTGTCATTGGCAGAAAGAGTATTCCAGCTCTGCCAGTCACGCAGATTGGCTGCAGGGTTACTACCCAGTACCAATGTAGCATACTTGACAGCATCCTCATATTTCTGATAATAAAGGAAAAAGCGTGCTGCAAAGGCATAGGCGGCATTCTTGGTAAAATGGAACTTAGGATGATCGTAAGTATTCCCCACTAACGATATTCCCTTGAGAATATCCTCTTCTATTTTCTTGTAAGTTTCTGCCAAAGTACCACGCTCGTGATGCATGCCTACATGCTCATCCACTGTTTCAGCATAATAAATACCCAGATTCTTCTCTGCCGTGGTTGCATCATAAGCCTGACAGAAAATATTGGTAAGGGTAAAAGCTGCATAGGCTCTACAAAGCAGGGCCTCTCCTAACTGAGCTGAATATGCTTCCTTGTCAGCTTGCTGGTTGATGAATTCTATGGCAAGGTTGGCTGTAGAAATCGCATTGTTCTCCTTTTGCCAGAGATTGCTGATGCCATCATTAGCAGTAGCATCAATGTCTTCCCAACTATATGCCTGAATCTGAAAACGGTCTGCAGCTCCATAAGCTGTATTCCTATACTCATCCGTATTGTCAGAATACATCTCAAGAAGATAAGCTGGATAAATGTCAGGATAAGCACTGACGAGCAAAGAGGCAACATCTTCCTTACTGCTGAGATTCATACGGTTATCCGGAGACTTTTCCAGAAAATCATTGCATGAAACCAATCCCATCAGAGAGAAAGACAACAGTCCTATTTTTATGTATTTATTTATTTTCTTCATAATGTTCTTTCTTTAGAAACCTGCTTTTACTGTTAATGTGAACTGTCTTGGAAGCGGTGCTGAAACACCACCTGCACGGAAGAATTCAGGATCCTGTCCATTGAGTTTCTTGTCTGCATAAATCAGGAACAGATCCGTACCCTGTAATTTCAAAGATAAATTCTTCAGTGCCGTATGAGTAAACCACGCAGCAGGGAAATCATAAGACAGGGAAATCTCCTTCATCCTGATGAAATCACCCTTGGCAACACGTATATCTGAGTAATTATAGGCATTGTATCCCAACTGAAGCTGGGTATTATCGTGATACTGGCGATAGGTGAGAATCGTTGGTACGTCCGTATATTTTTCATCACCGCCCAATCTGTATCTGTTCTTGAATTCCTTGGTCATGGAACTCAAATCATTATACTGTGCAGAAAATACAGGATCTAATCTCACTACATTACCAAAAGAATAGGTCATGAAAATATTCAGATGAAAACCCTTGTATCCGAATACATTTCCCAAAGAACCCGTGTAAGTAGGATCTGTTGGACCTTCATATTTCAGATATCCATTATTGATCCTCTCCTGGAAATTGATGTCCGTGGAGGTTACCTGTCCCTTTTCATTGAGGAAGGTAGGATAACCGTCTTCATCCAATCCCTTGAATGGAATGGAGAACAAGGCTCTCACCGGATATCCTTTCTTGGCAAATCCTGTACCTTGGATGTAATCCATGGTAGAGGCTTGTGTCATCAAATCTGTCACTTCGTTAACGGCATGAGAGTAGATCAGATTGGTAGTCCATGAGAAATCCTTTGTTTGGATGTTCTTGGTCGTGATGCTCAATTCCTCACCATGGGATTTCATGGAAGCTATGTTGGTGTATTCAATGATGCTGCCACGTCCCTGGGCTTCAGTTATCTTGGCACCAATCAAATCATAGTTATTACGCTGATAAATATCAAATGTCACACTGATGCGATTATTCAGGAAACCAGCATCCACACCAAAGTTAAACTCATGCTTCTTCTCATAAGTCAAATCCCTGTTGGCAAAATCCACGGCCTTGGTTCCCGTTTCCTTGTCACTGGTGAAAGGACGATATACATTGTAAGCCCTTAAGATGTGAGAAGAGTTGGTAATATCAGCAGGTCCTCTATCAGCAGTAAGACTGTAAGATGCCTTGAGGGTCAGATGGGACAAAACAGAACGTAAAGAAGAAAAGAAATCCTCCTCATGGACATTCCAGCTACCGGATATATTCCAGGTAGGCAGCCACTTGGCATTGCTGCTCTGACCAAACTGATTGGTTCCTTCATAGCGGATCGTACCATTTACATTATACTTTCCCTTATAAGAATAGGTGGCATTTCCAAAGAAAGCCGCACTTCTGTAACTTGAATTGCTCAAACCATAATAAGAATCACCTTCTTCGAGTCCTTTCTTGAAGAACTGATAAACATAAGATGCAAGCTCACCCTTGGTATATTGAAAGCCGGCACCATTGAACCAGGTCTGGTTACGCTCAATACTGTTAGCCTCCATACCTCCGAAGACATTCACAATGTGAGCCTTGTTGAAGGTGTGATTGTAATTGGCTGTCAATCTGATATCATAACTGGTCATTCTGTTATCCGTTCTCTGATATAAACCTCCCTGCGGCAAAACAGAAATCGGCAATGCATAAGGATTATCCGGATCCTTGTAAAGAAGATTGTTGTCATCCCTTACCTGAGAATTCTTCATGGCACGGTAAGCCTGAGCCTGGTTGGAATTGTCCGTCACCTTGTGCTCCTGTGTGGTGGTGGCATATTTGATGGCACCCAAAGCAGAAAGCTCCAAATCACGGATAGGACTGTATTTGAGTTCCATCTGGAATTTCGTGTCCACTACATTCAAATCTATGTAGTTATTATTAAGCTCATTGAAGATGTTGAATGGCGCATAATTGGTCACATAGAAGGTATAAGGATCCAACGCTCTTGAAGAATTCAGGGCATAAGAGAAAGGATTGATGTCAAACTGACGACTGACCTCACCAGAAGCCACGTCCACATCCTGACTCATGGTTCCAGGTGCTTTCTGCTTGCGATAAGAAGCTGAACCAATCAAATTGAGTGAAAGGTTGTCTAAGATGTGATGGGTAAGATTGAGATTGGCTGTATATCTGTTCACCTTGCTGTCCTTATACCATCCCGGATCCAGCATGGCACTCATGGAAGCATAGTAGTTAGACTTCATGGTACCGCCACTCATGCTGACAGAATGGTTCTGCATGATTCCATTGGAGAAAAGACGGTTAAACCAGTTTGTGTTTCTTTGTTCAGCCCCCTGCAAATATGCATTCTGGGCCTCCTGCGTATTGGCAAGTTCAAACTGCCCTGTGGTAGGATTGAAAGTATCAATGAGTTCATACATCTTTCCGTACACACCATAGTTCTTGCTGTTGAGAACCGTGGAGAGATTGAGCCATCCCTTGTCCTTAAGTTCCTGATAAATACCCATTTGCTCCTGAGAGTTAAGGATATTGAAATTCCTGTAGCTCGGCTTGAGTCTGGTGGTGAATTCACCGGAGTAATTGATATGCGCCTGACCGGCCCTACCCTTCTTAGTGGTTACAACAATCACACCGGCCATGGCTCTGGCACCATAGATGGAAGTAGCAGAACCATCCTTGAGAATCTGAAAACTCTCAATATCATCAGAGTTGAGTCCTGCAATGGCAGATGAAACCAGGGTTTCAGCATCACCCGATGAAAGCGCATCAGCACTGATGTCTGTAACATCTTCCATGATAACACCATCTACCACCCAAAGTGGCTTGGAACTGCCATAAATAGAGGTAGCACCACGTACCCTGATCTTAGGAGCTGTACCGAAAGTACCGGAAACGTTCTGTACGGAAACACCCGCAGAGCGACCTTCCAGAGAACGGCTGATATCATTCATACCGCTAATCATGGTCTCATCAGCCTTCAACTGGTCCGTGGCACCAGTAAAGGTACGACGATCCATTTTGGACATACCGGTTACCACCACTTCATTGAGTGTGGTGTTTGACTTAAGATGAACCATCATGCCCTCCTTGGCCAGAAGTGTCTGTGGCTCCATACCGATGTAATTGACCTTGATTTTTCCACCCTCAGGCACTTCAATGGTAAATTTACCATCAATGTCTGTGATAGCCACATTCTTACTGTTTAATACGGAAACCGTAGCACCTATCGCTGGTTCCCCATCTTCCTGAAGAATCACGCTACCGGTTACCTTTCTGCTTTGGGCAGAGACTGCTCCCAGAAAAAGGAACGATCCTGCCAATAAGCATAAGAGTCTTTTTTCCATAAATATTATTTTAAATGTACAAAGTAGTGATTATTTCTTAATGAGCTTGAATGTCTTGCCATTTGCCTGACGCACAATATATACACCCTGATTTACAGGTCTGCTCACCTTCTGACCATTCAGATCATAGAAAGTAACTCCTGAAGAAACAGCATCAGCCTTCACAGATTCAATAGCAGAAAGCTCACCCACTGATGTCATGGCAGACTCACCACGGGTGTAAAGAGCCGTAATCTGATACTTACTGTCTGCCTTACCTGAAGGATCCGCATAACTGGTAACATCTGTGCCCAAAGTGGCAATCTTTTCACCGTCACGGTAAACATTGTATCCCAGGAATTCACCATCTCCCACAGTATAGGTAATGTCATCAATCTGTATCATAAACAAATCATTGGCAGTATAACGGATGGCAAAATACTTGGCACCTTGAGGTAAATCACAGGTAACTTCCGTCCAGTCTGTGGTGGTGGTTCCGTATTTAACCTCTTCTCCACTGCCAGAGGATGTGAAATCCTTAGGATCATTACCCGTATTGGAGTAATAAACTGAATAAGGCTCCTTGAAACTACTAGCAGGACCCTGAACCCAGAACTTGATAGTCTGAGCCTGTCCGGTCAAAATAGGAGATATCAACCAGTCATCTGCAGGAACATCCATATCATCAGCAGGTGTGAAAGCAGCCAGACACTGATCACCAGAGTGGGCAGTAAGGCTGGAATATCCACTTACACCTGCAATGGCAGGAGTGGTCTTCTTGGCATTGAAAACGATATAAGCGTAGGCTTCCTCTGAGTTAGGGAATTCTATACGCTCTACCCCGCTAGAAGAAAGAGAACCGGTTACAGGAATGGCTGTAGTCCATGCATCATCACCATCATATACCTTCCAAGGACCGATATTGTCAATGATAAACGGCTCATAGCTCTCAAAATCCTCAATTACGGTCTCCGTCTTGTGAGCAGGCTGCTTCCATGTCAAGCTGACACCACTCTGAGAAGCCACACTCTTCAATTCAGTAGCCTTGGTAAGAGATGGCTGGGATAGCTGCATGGTGGTTACATCGCTAAGATTGTTGGAAGCATATTCATCACCATCATAAACCACTTCTGCCTGAAGACTGGTAGCATCCAGATTGACCTTAGGGGAAAAATATAAATATGTGGTGGTATTCTTCTGTGCCTTCAATGTGGCCTTTACCGTCTTGGAAGCAATTTCCTTTCCATCAGCATAAAGCTTTACTGTAAAATTCTTGGCACTTACAGTTCCATAATTGTAAATTCTGGCCGATGCCGTACAGTTCTCACCGGCAATAGCCTTGGAAGGAGCATTGAGCTTGATGGCAAGATCCTTGTTATAGGCATCTCCCACTGATACATTATCAATATAGATTTCCTGTACACCATGATTCATACAGCGGAACTTAAGATATATATAAGGTACGTCCTTAAATTTGCTCAAATCCACCGTGGCGATATTCCATCCGGTAAAAGCACCGTCAGAAGGAGTCAAATGCAATACTTCCTCTGCTACAGGATTTCCCGGCTTCACAGCTTCCACATAGATATCGCCCTGATAATTGCCCTTGAGGGTAAACATATAGGCAAACCTCAATTTAGGTGCTGTGGTATTACTCAGTGAAATCTTTCCCGTGTTGAGACTTTCCTCTGCCTCTTCACTTGTCACAAATCCCTGACAACCACCATCATCATCATAAGCCTTGTTTGTCTTGAGTCTGAAAGAAGAGAAAATCTCTGATGTTTCCGTCCACCAGTAGAAAGGAGACTTACCATCAGCGAAACTGTCTCTGAACGGTGCTTCATATGGGGTTCCTACCACCAAGGATGGCATGTTGTATGACTTGCAACTGCTTTCACCGGCATCACTGACAGCAGTAACAGCAAAGGTCAAAGTCTGCTGATCTCCTGCAAAATCATTATCGATGGCATATGAAGTACCCTTGAGATGGGATGCCAATAGGGTCTTTTGATATTTCTTGTCAATGGAATATACATTGTAGGTAACCTTGCTGGCATCATAATAATGACCACCCTTTCCTTGGGTAGGAGCCTGCCAGGTGATATGAATCTTCTCTCCATCATCAGTAGCCTGAGCTGTTTCCACCTCATCAGGCGTATCAATACCCACATACGCAGAAGCAGAAATATCATAACCCTCACCATACTTATTATAAGCCACTACGGTATAAGTATTGTCTTTGATTCTGGCATCCTCATCCACGATGTGATATGCTTTGCCCTGTTCCAAGGAAGTAAGAGTGGCTATGACCTTGCCATCATCTCTTGTAACTACAATCTTGGACAAATCATCCAAATTCGTACCACCCAGGTTCTTGTTAGGAGCAGTAAAATCAATATTGGCTTTCAAAACACCATCAGCAGCTGGCGTAATGGTAAGATGCGATACTGAGTCCGGTACTCCTGCCTGATATTTCTTCTCTATGATGACATCATCAAAATACTGACGTCCATATTGCATATTCTGTTTGGTTTCCTCGGCCTTCCCTAAACTGGTGGCATGAAACGCAATCTTGTACTTACCAGATTGAGTCACGTTGATGAGCCTTCTGGCAGGTACTAAAGTATTGGTTCTTGGAACCTCAATGTCAGTATTGATGGCGGTATAATTGTCAGGATTATCCCCCTTTCCGAAAGAAATCTGGAGAAATTCATACAGCTCAGGATGATTAGCACCCCTTATCTTGTATGTCAACTCATATACCCATCCTGCCTCCAGCTCCATTTCTGGAGTAATGAGCCAATCACTGATAGGAGCTTCATTGAGAGTATAGGTATTACAAGCAGCACCTTCTTCAAAAAACCATCTGTTTCCATCACCATCCTCATCCATATTGAGCATGGTATTGAAAGCTTTCTCATCATCAAAAGTTTGCTTATAAATAACTTGTGAGAAACTGACAGCAGGTAACATCGCTAATGTAGAAGAGAACAAAAACGAGGTAAGAATTCTTCTGTTTTCTTTCATAAACTTAATTAATTTTAGTTGATATATTTTGCAAAATTACATATTGTTTTCGAAAACGCAAAATTTTTAGATAATTATTTCATTTTAAACACACAAAAACTTACTTTATGTGGTCATTTTCGCTATAAAAGTATCATTTTTCCACTATTCATAACAAAAAAACAACTTTTTAGCTGATAATACAAAAGTTTTTTGTTGTTTTTTGTTATAGTTTCATTTTTTATTGCTATTTTTGCCGACGAAACAAAATTCTTATGAATTCTAAGCTGTAGAGTATTTTATTAAAAATAATCAATATTAACAACTAAAATTTTTCTGCTTATGAGAAAGATTACTTTATTCTTATTCAGTTTGCTTGCCTTGCTTGCAAGTGTAACAACGGCTCAGGCTCAGGAAATGAAATCACCCTATAAGGTGGATTTCAATTCTGCGATAGCCACTGACGACCATGCATTCCTGGTGGACGTAGGTTGGGACCACGCAGTGGGCAGTGTAGAAAGCAGCACAGGCTATGATAAGTATGTTCCCTATACTTATAAAGCCGATGGCGGTAAAGACGGAGGTTATCTCAGCGTAGGCAACCAGCTTATCTCTATAGGTGGCGGCTTCGGTGAAGACTACGCATACGACTATCTGGTGACTCCTTCCATTACCGGAGCTTCTTCCATCTTCGTGAAAAAGGAAAAAACATACAATGATTTCATCACCATTTACAAAATGAAGAAGGAAAACGGAAAATATGTCACTGATGGCAATCCGATTTACGCTTCTTCAGATGATGAAGATTTTACCGCTGCCACAGATTGGTATGAGGTGAATATTCCGGAGGTCAACAATGTCCGCCTGGGTATTTATGCTTCCAATGTAGGCATTGACAATTTCGAGGCAGAAAACGCAAAGATTGAGCCTAAACGTTCCATGTCCATCTCTTCATCCTCATCTATGGGAACCTATCTGAATGCAGATCAGGACGGAAACTATACCTTAACATTTAACGTTACTGTCAAGAATACAGGTGGAGCTGCCTTGAATCCAGGTGATACAGGTTATCAGGTAGACATCAAGAATCAGGCAGGCACTATTGTGAAAACCATTCCTATCGATAAGACACTGGGTGCTGGAGAAAGTTATACCATCCCTGTAAGTGTAACACTGAATATTCAGGACTATCCTGACGCTTCCTATTATTATGCTTATGAAGGTATCAGTGAAACAAAGACCACCATTGGCAAGATTACCCCAGTAGCCTATACCCCTATCATGAAGATGACATACGGCGGCAAGGAGATTACGGATGATTTCACCATCAATTTCGGCAGCATCAAGAAAGCCAAGACAGAAGAAATTACCATTGCCAACAATGGAGGTAAGGATTTGGTGGTTTCACAGCTCAACCTTTCCGAAGGCTTCACTACCAATGCCGTACTCCCTCTCACGGTTAAACCTCACGAGAGTGCAAAGATCAATGTAACCATGAATACTGATTCTCAGGGCGCAAAAACCGGTAGCTTGGAAGTCATCAGCGATGGCGGCAACAAAACCATTGCACTGAAGGGTGTGGTACTCGATGCCACTACATGGTATGAAGATTTTGAAAGTGGGAAACTGCCTGCAGGCATGATTATTGTGGGTAAGGAAGACATATGGACAGTAACCTCTCGCCCATATTCTCTGAAAACAGATGAAAATGCTAAAGCACTCAAGGCCTATGCCTATGGCTCAGAAAGCGCAATAGCTATTTCACCTTTATTGGAAATAAAAGAAGGAGAATCTCTGTCCTTTGACATGGCACGTGTATATTCCACTAAGGGTAATCTGATTATCAAATACTCTACCAACAGAAAGGATTGGACCACCGTGAAAGAGTTTACCGTGGATGATTTCTCGGCAGACAAGGTTAGCTATGATTATAAATTCGCTCCTGTAACCATTGATGGTATTCCAGCAGGAAAATACTATATCGGTTTTGAAAGTACAGGCTGTTACATTGATAACATAGCAGGCTTTAAGTTGGCTGATGTTGCCCATGATTGGGTTATCACCTCTTCCACTATTGAAGAAAAAGGCGAAGTAAACTCTGTTTTGAAGGCATCTGCCTCTATGCAGAACACCAATGTCAAGGACGAAGAGGCAGATAGCTATACTGCTACTCTTTATGTGGATGGCAAGGCCGCAGCTACCGCAAAAGCCGAAGCTATTGAAGCTGGTGAAACACAAACCTTCAATTTCAACTATACCCCTCACCAGGCAGGTACTTTCAAGGCATATATTGAAATCGCTTCAGGTGAATACAAAGTTGCTTCTGATGAGACAGAAATCATAGTCAGCGACGAAAAGGGTATAGCAGACAAACAGATAGGCGAACCAAGTAACAGAAGCTATAATGTAGCTCCAATGTCTATTTACAACTCTAACAGTGAAGCCGTACTCCTCTATCCTGCCTCTAAATTGAGTTCACTCACCAAGGGTGACAAGATTACCAAGATTTCATTCAAGGGAATCATCAGTTCCACAAACAGTTTGAATGGAAATCCACAGATCAAGGCCTGGATAGCAAACACATCCGATGCCACATTGGAAAAACCAGCATCTTCACCTTCCACAGAAGGAATGACCCAGATTTTTGATGGAGAATATGAGTTCAAGACAGTTGGCAATTCCAACGATTCATTTGATAAGGATGCTGATATATTCGTCATTGAACTGGCCGAGCCTTTTGTATATAACGGCGAGGGAATCACCATGGTATTCTCATCTCAGGCAAACGGATGGGCATCTGTTAAGTTCCAGTGTGTAAATAATGATGAAAAACTTGCATACATGGATAAATCAGATGGTGCTCTGAAGGGTTCATTCACTTCCACAGCACTTCCTGTAGTACACTTCGGTGTAACTTATGATCCTATCACAGTTACAGGTACCGTCACAGATAAAACTACCCATAAGGCTATTGCCAATGCAGAAGTGAAATTGGTAGCAGACAATGTAGAATACACAGCCCAGACCGATGAAACCGGTAAGTATTCTGTAGAAGTCATCAAAGTGGCACTGTCTTATGAGGCAGTCATTACTGCTGAAGGCTATAAGACTGTTAACGAAACGGTAGTGAACCTGAACACAGAAAACAACTTCACTCTGGAAAGCACCGTACCATCTGCCATCCAGGAAGTAGAAGCAGCCAAGATCAGTACAGATCATAAAGTTTATAATACACAGGGTATCCTTGTCAGCAAGAATGGCCTTGCAGGATTGAAAGCAGGTATGTACATTGTAAATGGCAAGAAGGTCATCATTAAATAAGGATGACTTAAACTGAGATTTAAAATTCTCTCTCAATATTTTGGGGGTATGGAAGCTTGTGATAAGCAACCATACCCCCATTTTAATGGGAAATATTCCTCAAATCCGCAATCTATAGGATTTAGTAGAATTTTGCTTGCAAATCGTCAAACAACTATTCGATAGTTACGGATATCATGATGTTGAATTCGAGCACTTCTCTGATGAAATTGACTTCACCAAAAGCTAATGTAGTCAACTAAATATAGGAAACTACAAGGCATCGAAATTATCGGTGATTTGTCAAATCTCTTACCAGCATTTGCTATAATGAATAAAAAACTAAGAAAAATAGGTATCTTCATTATGTCATTGATAGTTATATGGTGGATAATTCAAGATATTATGTGGGTGATAGAATAATATGGAAATAGAATTTATTCTGTCTGCGGTCATTCGGGCATGGTAATTACCGGTCAAAATCATTGAAGGCATTACGATGCAATGGCTATAATACCTACATATATTAAACAAAATAGATGGGGTTCGGTCTCAAGACTCACCCCATCTACCCAAATATATGCGAATATTTCTCCACTAAAATTGTTTTTGCGTTAAGTTCCAAATTTATGGGATTGAAATTTTAGTCATACCCTGAAATTTAATTGTTCATTAACAAAGCAAAACAATTTTGGTGAAAAGTATTTCTATTGAATTATTCTACTTCTTTTTCTTCACCCTCCTCTTTCAGGAAAATCGTATATTCCACATCATATTCATCCCTGATATCTGAAATATCACAGCCTATTCTCTCGGCTACAAAGTCATTGTCATGCGTACCATCCAATACCCATTCCCCGTATTTGTGTAATCTGTAGGAATCTATATTGTCATCATCTTTGGTCTCATCCTCATCTGCCCAATAATCATAAACATCATCATCATCTTCTTCCACATAAAGACCGTTCTTGATATCGTCGAGAATGTAACATTCCAAAGACTCATCCATATAGCTGTGATCTGACTCATAGAGCCAGTAATGCGCCACCATCTCATAAAAGAGATCTCCCAGATGTTTATGAAGTTTCTTCAGGTTGCGCTTGCCACTCTCTATCGCCTCCTCTACATCCTCACTGGTAACTTCGTCTTCTCCGATTTCCTTCAGGGCATTGTAAACTCGCTGGGATACCATCACTTCATGCTCCTTTTCACTACCCTCACAGCCACAGCCATGGCAGCAGACTCCGTAAAAGGCTTCTGTTACAACCTTGATCTTTACCTGGTTTTCTTTTCTTTTTCCCTTGTTCATAATCACGTCAGTTTTAAGTTGTGTCATTAAGTTAGTTCAGAGGCTAAACCCCTTGATAGCATTCTTTGATAATACCTCCTGTCTACAGAACGTAGAAATCCGCTCTTTATTGCTTATATCGGAAGAATAAAACAGCAGATCATCTACCAGTGCCTTGCGGGCGATGTTCTCTATCTGACCGCCTGAGAAATCATACTGCGAGGCGATGGAGGAAAGGGTGGCTTCATCTACATCCGGCATCATGCTCTGCCAGATCTGGGTGCGTACCTGCAGGGAAGGCTTTTCAAACTCTACCTTATAGAGAAACCTTCGCTCAAAGGCTGCATCCAATGAGCCTTGCAGATTGGTGGTGGCTATCATGATGCCTTCCAGATTCTCCATTTCCTGCAAGATCACGTTCTGAATGCTGTTTTCCATCTTGTCAACGGAGGAGGTGGTGACTTCCATTCGATTGCCGATGATGGCATCTGCCTCGTTGAACAACAGGATGGGACAGAGTTTGCTTGCTCTGACTCGCTCCTTGTAACTGGCAAAGACTTCCTGGATGTTCTTCTGGCTCTCTCCCACCCACTTGCTCCTGATCTGAGACATGCTTACCTGCATCACATCCCTGCCGGAGGACTTGGCAAGCTGAAGCACGGTTTCGGTTTTTCCGGTGCCTGGTGAGCCATAAAAGAGACAGGCGATGCCCTTGTGGAAGCCCCGTTCCTGCAATCGCTTCTGAATCGTCCTGAAATTCTTCTCCTCCAGCAGTGAATGCAATCTCTGTATCTGCTGCTCCACGGATGGGTTGTAATAGAGATTCTTGAAGACGATATCCTTGTGACTGGTCATATCTGACGACGGTGTATTCATCCCTCTGAGCTTATACTCCGGTATGAGCAGATGACGGGCTTTGGCTGTAAGGCATAGAGTCTCCTTGTCCTTGATGCCATCGGCACACCCGAAAGTGATGAGCTTTCGCTGGAACAGCTCATGATTGCCCAGAAGTAATCCATATACCATCACATTGCGGTCCTTGCCTTCATCAAACATAGCTACGATTTGCCCTAAAGACACATTAGACATGGAATTCATGACATAAAAGCGGCAGAGATGCAGCAGGATGAGTTCTGACTCGATGGATGAAAACTCCAGTTTTTTCAACTTAGATACGAGCGGAAGATGCTGATTATCGCTCAGAAGACGGGAACTCTTCTTGATAAAGGCATCGGTCTCCATACACGACTTGCTCTTCTGTTTGAACAGATGATAGAAAGTGGAAAGCAGTTCCAGCGTATTTTCCACCTTAGAGGTCTTTTTCACGAATACTTCATTGTTGCTGAAAGCCTCCAGGACATCTGCCGGAATCACATATTCATCCACCCTTCCCATCCTTCTCTCCATCTTTTCCAGCAGTTCTTTCTCACAAAGCGCATGGAAGTCCGGCATCCAGTGCATGAGCATCATATTGGTGGTATCGAGCATATTGGCTACTGCTCTGAGGGTTATGCTCATGTTCAAACTGAAATTCATGCATATAGCCATGATGAATGCCTGCCGGTTGGTGATTGCCTGAAGCTGGGCCAACCTGCAGATATATGGCATGCAAAGATCGAGTGTGGACTGGCTGAAGCCCTTGCTCGTGACTTCACGCAAAACCCTGTCGAAGAGCTGGAGTATCGTGAGATCGGATTCTTCTAAAGGGAGCGGAACCTGCTGATCGAAATCTATTTCATCGAAAAACAGTTCCTTTTTCTGACGAACGATTGCTGGATTTCTTGATATTTCCATATATATATAATAAGGTCTTCTTTTTGTATGATTAGGAGATTAAATTAATCAATGTCGTTGGCGAAGATGAAACCGATATCTTCCCATTCATCCTTCTTGTCCTGAGGCAGCTGCTCAAATTCATCATCAGAGATGAACTGTCCCTGGAGTGTGACCCTACCCTTCTTTCCGTCTTTCTCGAAAACGAAATCATCACCTACTGCTGCTTCATTGATGTAGTCGTACTCGGGAGCGATGTAGATATTGCCCAAATCAAAGGCCAGCATGCCCATTTTGTCTCCTGCCTTCAGCAAGACTACTCCATTGAAGGCGATGCCATGACTCTCAAGCTCAAATGGTGTCAGAATCTCATTGCCTTCCATAATGGCGAAATGCTTCTTATCTTCTGCCTTGGCTACTGCCTTGAGATGTGAACCGAAGATGTTTTCTACGATTGCAAACTCATTTACCTGTGCTGATGTTTTAGTTTCTATCATAATATAATAAAGTTAGTAAAATCATGCAGAGAGATGTTCTCTGATTTCTGGTGCAAAGGTACTATTAAAAAAGCAACCGACAAAATGCATTATACGTATAACGAAAAACTATTTTTCCGCAAAAAGGCGTACCTTTGCACCAGAATTCGAAAGTGAAACTAAAAAAGGGTTATGACCATGCTGATGGCCGGTTCATCTACACCTTATTATATATATATAGATTCATCGCTTATGATAATTGATTCATTGACCAAAGACATCTCCCTCGTATCTGCTGAGGACTGTCTCATCATTCCTGATGTACACGGAAGAGACTTCTGGAAGGATGCTGCCAACCGCTTCCCGGGAAACATCGTCTTTTTAGGAGACTACCTGGATCCATATCCACTTGAAGGCATCAGCCCGGACGAAGCCTTCACCAATTTCCAGGAAATCCTTTCTTTCAAGAAAGCAAACCCTGATAGAGTGACGCTGCTCTTGGGAAACCATGATCTGCAATATTTCAGCAAGGCGTATAGTCTGTACAGTAAATCCGATAGATATTCTTGGAAATATGCTCAGCTGTATGAGGATACTTTCCATGAAAACAGTCAGCTGTTCCAGCTTGCCCATACTTTGGCATTCCCTGAGAGCGAAGTCCTCTTTACGCACGCCGGTGTGCATTCATGCTGGCTTAACCAGCATCCGTACCTCCTGCCAGAGGTTTCAGCAGAAGCCATCAACCGCCTGCTGGACACAGAGGAAGGTATTGTTGCCTTGACTGAATGCAGCAAAATAAGGGGTGGTGACTATCCTGCTGGCAGTCCGGTATGGGCAGACCAGAGGGAGATGGTTCACTCTGAACCCATCGAAGGAACTTACCAGATATTCGGACACACCATGCTGGAGGTGCCGGTCATCACCTGTACCTTTGCCTGCCTGGATACGCAAAACGTTTATGCTATAGACCCACATTTAAAAATAAACATCATCAAATAAGAATATGAGCATTTTTCACTTTGACATCGACATCAATCCTGTGATTGACTATCAAGAGTGCCACATCACAGGTTACTTTGAACTCATAGAGCCAAGCAAGGCCGTAGTTTGCATGACATCTCCCTACCCTGGGCTGAAGCAAGAAATTACCAATTCCGATAACGAGCCATTGGACATAGACTCTTCCCTGTCAAAGGTGGAGAGCATCCTCACCCATCTCTATATCAACCACCAGGGGAAAAAAGAATAAATCACATAGGGACTGCCTGAAAAAATGAAAGTTAAACAGATCATCATGGAAGAACAGAAGAAAAGTATAAAAGCAAATAACAAGAAAGGCTATCAGAAAACCCTATCCATCAGATTTCCAGATGGAACCATCGTCTTAGACCAAACAGCTATAGGATCGTTTAAGAAATGCCTCAAGAAGATAGGTCTCTACAAAGTTGCCAAATTCAAAAGCATCCTTTTCAAAGGCTATCCTCTGGTAGGCTTAGAAAAGAGAACGGATGGAAATCAAAAGTGGCAAGACTATGAAGACGGATGGTACATATATAGCTACATCAGTAATAAGGATAAAATCAGGGTCCTCAACAGACTATCGGATGATTTGCATTTAGGTCTCATCATCAAGGAGGAACACCTTATCCTATAGACTGTACACTCTTAGAGAGCAGGCATATCCACCTCTTCGGGAAAGAGCTGAAATACCCTAATTTCTAAAAAAAATCGCTTTTCATTAAATTTATTTTTTCTATGCAGATACTTCACACAGAAAAATAGTACCTTTGCATCGTGATTCAGAGAAACCAAGGAATTGTTCTGAGGTACTGACAAAAATATAGAAACTATGAGACAAGTAAAGATTCTTACAAGACCAACAGTAGATCAGATGAACGAATATTCTCAGCTTAAGGAACAGTTATTCAACGATAAGCTCTCAGAAAAGGAAAGTGCAGAAATCGCAGAACAGTTCAGACGCCTCGAATCATCTTACAACTGGACCAACTTTGTTTTCCAAAATCCAGACACAGGAAAGCGCGGCATAAAGAATGCTGCCGGTGAGGTACTGGTGCCTGCTGAGTTTGATGATTTCACTTTCCTGGGTGACAACGACTTATTCTATACAACCCACATGGCTGCCATGAAGGACAGTGGGTTCGGCATTGTGGCCGCTGACGGAACAGGTAAGGTTTTGGTTGATTTCCGCTTTGATTATCTACAGTGGGACCCTTTTGCAGGCATGTACATGGCATTATGGGACAGCAAGGTTGAGTTCGGCTACGTCAATCCTCAAGGAAAGGTTATCATTCCTAACATCCTAACCAAATACAATGAGCCTTGCTACGGACACTTGATCCTGGAAACGGACTTATTTATGGGCATACTGGATCTGCGCACCTCCAACTTCGTACTGCCGGAATATTTCAATATAGAAATAGAGGAGAACGAGAAGATTGTCTTCACAAAAAACCGCGTCAAAGGTTATGTCGTCGAGCGCACAGGAAAGTTTATTCCTGCTGATGAGTACGATGAAGAAAATATGAGTGACGAGGACATCGTTTACAACACATTTAAATAATTAAAAAAGAAGTACATTATGTTTGTATATACCAAAGAGGTTATCAACCACCAAGTAGAAACTTGCCTTGCGTGGGGATTTCCCAACAACAAGATTCTTGAACTATTCCTCATGATGAAGATGGACAACGACATGAGGGAAAGAACACCTCAATTTGTCAGTGCACCTCTTCCCGAGGAGGTTTACGACAATCTGATAGGCAACAATGTAATAGCTGAGCAGGACATCCAACTTGAAAAAGTGGATGAGAATGCGATGCGTAACCAGAAGCTACTGGTACGGCTTTCACCAGAAATTACCCTGGATTTAATTAAGAAACAAGGAAGCCTGTATGCCACCATCAATGAGAATACCGAAACCAGTATGCGTATAATCAATCAGAATGCTACAGATGTGGCCATGTGGCTCATCCGCCAGAAAGAAAATCTGGAATCATACCTGAACGACTTGGAGACCTGTCTCAATGATGCTGCCAAGAAAAGGAAGGAAAGAAGAATGACCGTGCTTAGCATCGAGTCCATCTTCAAGGATTCCATAAAGGACTATCCTGATCTGAAATATGAATTCATAGAACAGAAGAAACGCCTGCGCATCAAAGTGAGAATGCCAAATAGCAAACTGGGAGTAATACTGGACGCATGGTGGGGATCATACCAGAAAAAACTTCCTAAAGAGATAGAGGATCTCAAAACGCTGATAGAGGCTCACAGCAAAACAGACCAGATGAACTTCTACATCATACACAAACAAGAAAAGAATTAAGATTTAGGACATATCATGGCTATAAGGATCAATATAGCAGAACTGAAGAAAATACTGAAAATGACACCGGCATCACACAATATCATGCTCGTAGGAAAACATGGTATTGGCAAGTCTGAGATCCTGACAGACTACTATCAGAAGGAAGGCTTCAAGGTAGTAACCCTGTTTCTCGGACAGATGTCGGATCCGGGTGATATCATCGGTCTTCCTGCCAAGGTGGAAACCAAGGACCAGGAGGGCAACATCACTGCACAGACAGACTCCACAACCTCTTGGTTTACTGTTTTGGAGGATACGTTTACCTTTCGGGCTTCAACTTGTTCTGCAGTCTTGTCCATTCCCATTTAGCCTTGTACCAAGTTTCTGTTCGTAGGCTCGTAAGTCTCGCCACTCGACTTCCTCCATCCTTGTCATTACTGACAACGACTTGTCGTTCGCTTCGCTTGGCGGTAAATGCCTGCTGTTGGATTTGAACCAACTAAGTTAGTATCAAGCCCGACACATGATAAAACCCTCGATGCCAAAGCACCGATGGCAAGCCTATCTGTCACGTCCAGCCTCTGTGAAGAGACAAAACTAACAGTATCTTATGTAAACATTTAGCACATCGTGACTATCTGATTCAAGGCAGCGAGGTGCATGTAGATATGTACGATGACCGTATGGTGATTACTCCCCAGGCTCCATGCCAGAAAGACGCCTTATCCAAACAATGAACTTAGAAGACATTCCTTCTGTAAGGTGCAATCCGGTTATCGCCGACATTTTTGCTCAGTTGGGTTATATGGAGCGTAAAGGTTCGGGAATGGGCAAGATTATAAATCCGATTAAAGTCCTTCCCTACTTTGAGGAACGGATGCTCCCAACCTTCTTCTCCGACTGTGCCCAGTTTACTGTCACATTCCCTAATATGATCTTAGCTTGGCAGGAATCTCATCCAGGCATGGAAGCAAATATTATGGAGAATGATGATGTCACTCAAGGTGGCACTCAAGACGATGACTTAGATAAATGGATAGAATACCAAGTAGCAGTCTTTCCTAAAATAACTACGGAAGAATTGGCTTCTTTGTCTGGAAAAGGATTAAGAACAATCAAGCGTCGTATTGCCAAAATGCCTCATATCGTATATGTTGGTAGCGGCTATAGTGTTTGTCATGACTAAAGCGCTGGAAGATAGAGAACAAACGAAAAATGTCGCATGAAACACCTTTTAGGTAAGAGTTAAAACTCCCTGTTTACAGGGCTTAGCAGAGTCTTATATCTGCAAAAGCCCTATTTTGTAGGGGTGGGAAACTTTAGTAAATCATATAGGGACTGCCTGAAAAAAAAAGGTACTGAGCCTCCTATAGACTATGCTCTCTTAGAGAGCAGGAATATCCACCTCTTCGGAAAAGAGCTGAAATACCCTAATTTATGTAAAAAAACGCTTTTCATTAAATTTATTTTTTCTGTGCAGATACTTCGCACAGAAAGATAGTAACTTTGCATCGTGATTCAGAGAAACCAAGGAATTGTTCCACGGTACTGAAAAAATATATAGTAAGTATGCCAAAAACCGTAAAAGTACTTCCAAGACCTACAGTAGAGCAGATGAACGAATATTCCCAGCTGAAGGGACAGTTATACCACGCTGATCTTTCCAGCAAGGAAACTGCAGAAATCGCTGAACAGTTCAGACGCCTTGCAACATCATACAACTGGACCAACTGCGCATTCATAGATCCTGACACAGGAAAGTTCGGCATAACGAATGCTGCCGGTGAGGTGCTGGTACCTGCCAAGTTTGATGGATTCACTTTCCTGGGTGACAACGACTTCTTCCGCACCAAGCACATGGCAGCCAAGAAGGACGGAATGTTCGGCATCGTGGCTGCTGACGGAAGTGGCGATGTGCTGGTAGATTTCCGCTTCGACTATCTGCTCTGGAACCCTTTCGCCGGCATGTACGCAGCTTGCTGGGGCGGCAAGGACGAGTATGGCTTCGTCAGTTATCAGGGAAGGGTCATCATTCCTAACATCCTCACCGAATACGGGGAACCTTGCTACGGACACATGATCCTGGAAACGCAAGATAAAATGGGCATCCTGGATCTGCGCACCTTCCACTTCGTTCTGCCGGAGTATGACCTAATAGAAGTAGAGCTGGACGAGAAGGTTCTCTTCATAAAAGATGGCGTAAAAGGCTATGTCGTCGAGCGTACAGGCCAGTTCATTCCTGAAGATGAGTACGATGAAGAAAATATGAGTGACGAGGACATCGTCTACAACACATTTGACTAATTTTAAAAAGAAGCACATGATGTCAGCATATACCAAACAGGTCATCAACTACCAGGTAGTGAGATACCTTTCGATGGGATTTTCCAACAACGAGGTTCTTGAAATATTCCTCATGATGAAGATGCACAACGACATGAGAGAAAGAACACCTCAATTTGTCAGTGCACCTCTTCCCGGGGAGATTTACGACAACCTGATAGGCAACAATGTGATAGCCAAGCAGGACTTCCAACTTGAAAAGGTAAAAGGGTATGCGATGCGTAACCAGAAGCTACTGGTGCGGCTTTCACCTGAAATTACCCTGAATTTAATTAAGGAACAAGGAAGCCTGTATGCTACCATCAATGAGAATATCGAAACCTGTATGCATGTAAGCAATCAGGATGCTACAGATGTGGCCATGTGGCTCATCCGCCAGAAGGAAAATCTGGAAGCATACCTGAACGACTGGGAGACCTGTCTCAATGATGCTGCCAAGAAAAACAAGGAACAGAGAATGGCTACACTTGCCATCAAGTCCATCTTCAAGGATGCCATGAAGGACTATCCTGATCTGGAATATGAATTCATTGAACAGCAGAAACGCCTGCGCATCAAAGTGAGAATGCCAAATAGCAAACTGGGAGTGATACTGGACGCATGGTGGGGCTCATACCAGAAAAAACTTCCTAAAGAGATAGAGGATCTCAAAACGCTGATAGAGGCTCACAGCAAAACAGACCAGATGAACTTCTACATCATACACAAACAAGAAAAGAATTAAGATTTAGGACATATCATGGCTATAAGGATCAATATAGCAGAACTGAAGAAAATACTGAAAATGACACCGGCATCACACAATATCATGCTCGTAGGAAAACATGGTATTGGCAAGTCTGAGATCCTGACAGACTACTATCAGAAGGAAGGCTTCAAGGTAGTAACCCTGTTTCTCGGACAGATGTCGGATCCGGGTGATATCATCGGTCTTCCTGCCAAGGTGGAAACCAAGGACCAGGAGGGCAACATCACTGCACAGACAGACTTCACTCCACCCTACTGGTTCCCTGTGGACGACAAACCGATCGTCCTCTTCCTGGATGAACTGAACAGAGCCCGCCCGGAAATCCTGCAAACCGTGATGGACCTGACCCTGAACCGCAAGCTGGCAGGCAAGGCCCTTCCTAAAGGCAGCCGTATCATTGCTGCCGTGAACGACGGAGAGGAATATCAGCTGACTGACCTGGATCCCGCTCTCGTATCCAGATTCAACATCTATGAGTTCAAGCCCTCTGTGGAAGAATGGCTCAACTGGGCTACTGCTAACAAGCTGGATTCCAGGGTCATCAATTTCATACAGAACAATCCTACATGGCTCGACGGGGATGAAGGCGCCAACCAGAAGCATGAGTATCAGGGACTTACCAAGACTGCCGACAGACGAGCATGGGAAAGAGTTTCAGACATCATGCTGAAGGTGGAGTCCATCAAGGACATCCATAAGCGCATCATCGCTGGAATCGTAGGTGCTGCCGCTGCGGCTGCTTTCATCCAGAGTGCGATGAAGGACAATGTCATCACCGGAAAGGATCTGCTGCTGAAATATGAGAAAACGATGAAAACCGTGGAAAAGTATCAGCTCCATGAGTTTGCCATCCTCAACGAATCCATTTTCCGCTTTCTGGAAAATACCCAGTTCAACGAACGCAACAAAGCGCTGGCCAGCAAAAACCTTGCCCAGTATATCAACTGGTTGGAAAGCCAGAAGAAGAAAGAGGTTCTTGCCAACTTTACCAGCATTTTCGAGAACGGAAACTATACTGGGGCCATCACTTTCATGGTGGTCAATGCACGTGACGTATATAATATGCTAACAGAATTCGTAAAGAAACTCTAATCAATATGGGAATAACTGAAAGAATATCAGGAATCTTCATGCTTTGGTTTATCAGGGAAGAGACTTTCTACGCTGCAAGCTGTACTCACAACATAGTGAAGGTGAACAACAGTATGAAATGCCCCATGAGAGTGGGTAAAGGCGTGATAGAGATTCATGCTGACCTCTGCGCCGGCATGACGGACAAGGAACTGGAGGAACGGTTGAGAGTGGAGATGATTCGCATACTGCTCAAGCATCCCTACGACCGCCAGCCCGACGGATGTTCCAAACTGGCCTGCGCCCTTGCCAGCAACTGCGTCATCGCCGATGCCTACCCGCTGAAATACATCAAGATGGAACATCCTGAGGATTTCGGTTTGCCCAAGAACAAACATTACGAATACTATGCCCGATGTATTCAGAGATTGCTGCAAACCGATGATCCATCTGAAGAGAATGAGGATGAGGACAGCGAGGGTCATGAAATGAATGAGTACCAAAAGGAAGGCATCGCTGACATCGCTGAGAAATGGGAACAGGATGATCTCATGGCTGCACAGATCAATGAAAGTATCAAGAAGGTAAGATCCTGGGGATCCATGCCTGGCAAACTCATGGAACAGATTGTTGCATCCACCAAAGCACGCATAGACTACAGAAAAGTCCTTGCTGGTTTCCGGGCCACCATCCTCTCCCAGCAACGTCAGCTGACCCGTATGCGCCCAAACCGACGTTCGGGATTTCAGCAGATGGGCAGCCGCCATCAGTTCTCCACGAAGCTGATCATTGGTGTGGACGTAAGTGGCAGTATTACCAGTGAAGACCTCAGCCATTTCTACTCCACCATCAACCGCTTCTTCAAATACGGCATCCAGCAGATAGATGTCGTGCAGTTCGATGCAGAACTCGGTCAGGTGGAAACCCTGAAGAAGGCCAGCAAGATTGTCAAGATAAAAGGCCGCGGAGGTACAAACTTCCAACCCTTCATCGATTTTGTGGTCAGGAATCCCCAATACGATGGTGCACTCATCTACACTGACGGCTATGCCGCACAGCCTGACATTCCATCCACCATGCGCACCCCCATCTGCTGGGTTTTGCGTTCTGAAGAGGAACTGATAACTCACGAAGCATGGATGCGAAAGTCAGGAAAAGTATGTATGATAGAAAACAATTAAAACGATGAAACTATGCATTTCAAGAATCTATTCAAAAAAAAGCAAGACTTCACAAGAAAGTTTGCTTCACTCACCGTAACACGACGTGGTTATGAACATGAAAAGAGTTATCGCTGGAAAGGAAAAGCTACATTATTCGGCATTGAAAGCGAAATCTTTGTAGAAGTCCGGAATGAGGAAGAATTCCTCAAGGCAGAGAAGGAGTTTCTCTTAGCCAAGGAAAATGAACAGGAACTCTTCAGCTCCATGCAGAAGGACTTAAAATCAAGAAAAATTGATCCGGAGTTCCTTCATCCCATCAAGGATTCTGGCTTTATGGATGTTTGTCACGATCATGTGACTATTGGTTACTCATCGGAAAAAGCGGGTTACTCTGTGTATTCAACAATGTCTGAAGGAATCCATTGCTTTGCAGAAGTAGTGAAAGACTAAATGCTGCCATCCTTCAGAATAGGAAAATATCCGTTTTTTAAGAGGCTTGACCATTGACATATTCTCTGTCCTATCCGACATCAGAATATGTCAATTTCATTTTTTTAGCTGCTTTTTTAAAATTATTTATTCCTATGCAGAAAGAATGCACTGTAAAATCATACCTTTGCACTGAATTCTAAAGTTAACGTCTAAAAGTAATTAATATGTTGGGAATTATATCTTATAAGGATCTTCGTAGCTGGGACAATTTGTGGCCTGGCACAAGCACATCTGCACACAACTGGTACATCATCCTTTTGGGAAACATGTACAATCCAACTCCAGCCATAAACCTGGTAATCAGAAACCTGGTGTACCTGAATGAAAGAACAGAAAATATCCGCTACTTCATCCCTGGTGTAATCATGCGCAACAATAGAGTTGACCCGTATTGCATCAGCCGTACTGGCCATGAATGTTTCGTCAAAGACTTCTTTCCGGGTGGCTTCTATGACACAGTAGAATGGCTCGAGGATCATAATCCTTCATACCAATACAGTGAGGGCATGGACATGATTCTGCTTCCATACACACGCCGGGAAGATTCTGCTACTGGCGAGGAAGAGTATGACTTCAAACACATGCTGTGGTATTGCCTGGACGATCTCATGAATCAAGGGATCAATCTTATTTCATTCATCAAAAGAGCCGTGAAAGTAGTAAGCGAAGATATGTCCTATGAGGAAACAAAAGCTCATATGGAAAGATTTGCCAGCGGAGCGAAAGATGAGCCAACGATAAAGGTTTCTATCATCAAGAACCCTGTACAGAGACTTCATGCCGAAAGAGAGAAAAACTGGGAGCCTTGGAGCATCAGGATCAGCGTAAACGGAGAGGCTTTCGACTTGAACGTTGGCTCAAAAGACCAGCGTATGGTGTATGTATGTACCCTCATCAGACAGAAACTCGGTGAGCACATCTACCTGCATGAGTTCTTCAGAAATTCAAAGGGACAGAACTGCAAATTCACCAAGAATGGTTCCGAAGGATGGCTAAGGGATGTCTACAATCTGCTTTTCAATCATCCAGCAAGGAATTTTAGTGAATGGATGGAAAAAGTGGATGACACTGCAAACAGAGGCCGCAGCATCAACCAGGGAAAATCCCAGATTAATGCTTCTCTGAAAAAACTGCTGAAAGGCTTCAACATGAATGCTTCTAAATTACCAGTCATCGACACAATGAAAGATGAAAACAAGGATTCCTATTACACCACCATCCTCAAGCCCGAGAACATAGACATTCCGGAAGAGTTCCTTTCCATACCGCTCCCGGTGGAAAAGTAAAACCATATGGGGGTGCATCATCTCTCCATGACACACCCCCATATCTATAAACTTGTGAGTCAAACTGAATCTTTACCCCAAAAAAGAAAAATTATGAAGTTAAAAAAAGAAGATATCCTCATTAGATTTGAAGAATATAACAAGAAATATTTTGATGGGGTTTTACCGCCATGCAAGTGTCATGTAATTAGGGAGAAAGAGCATACCCCTCTTGGTCTTTATAATCCTATTGAAAGAAGAGGTAAACTCATTGGTCATATATGGATTGCTTCAAATGTGGATTGGAATGAAGAAGATTTACGTGAGGTGATAGTTCATGAAATGATACATCACTATGTCAGAATGATTGAAGGACATGAAGGTGGATTGTTCGGACATAACTGGAGATTCAAAAGACAATGTAAAAGGTTAAAAAGAGATTATGGCTTGAATATTCATATTTTCTCATATAACATATGTAGAATAGGGCAAAAAAAACCTACGAATGCCTTTCAAAGGTTTCGTAGGCTAATATATGGGTAGACTTATACCGCCTTGCCCAAATAAAAAGGAAGATACCAAGAAAAGGGTCCATTTGATATGAATCAAATGAACCCTACGGATTTGTATATGCTCCTGAGATATCGCCAAACCTTGCCACATATACAAGAGTAATCAATTACCTATAGCCGATTAACTATTCACTAAAAACAATAACCTTATAGAATATGGATAACCTAATTCATGCTTTTAATTACATTCATGGTAATTCCATCAAGCTCCAGGATATGCTTAGTTCTGATAGTCACACAAACGCTCATAATCCCCGATTTTAGAAATTAAACTTAAATATCTTATCAGCACTTCCAAGAAACTGATAAAAAATACACATTGGCTGCAAAAATACACTTTTTTTTGAATAACAAAACAATATCATCGAATTATCTGCTTCAGAATTCATTTTTCTTGCGTAAACTTAGGCAATGATATAGCCAACTTTTTTTCTGCAACAACCTACACCTATTTATATATAGGAGAAATCTGCCTAAAAGAATAGATAAAAGATAATATTATACGTATAACCGATTTTATTCTCCAAGAAAAAAGCAGTAACTTTGCAACCGAAATAAAAAAGTTATTATTATGAATGATAAACTTCAAAAAAATCCGAAAGGTACATACATCAGAGAAACCAGAGAGATGGCAGAAAATGCCGCAAAGAAGAATCCGGAATGCAATTTCATTGGACTGGATGAATATTTACCTACCCTGTATCCCGGTAAAACCTGGATTCACGATAAACCATTCGGAAAACGCAGCGGAAAGAGCTACCGAATTCGTCCGGACTACCTATGTGAAGAAGAAAAGATCATCATAGAGTTTGACGGACTCCAGCACTACACAAATCCAGCGAACATCAGAAAAGACCGTAAGAACCAGGCCATCTATGAAGGCGAAGGGTTCAAGGTGATACGTATCCCCTACTTCATCAATCTCACTAAAGAGGTCATTCAAGAGATGTTCGGCATTACAGTAATAGATGAAAAGTTTGATCCTGCAGTACCATCCATGTCTGCAAAATGGTCCAATACACCTGCTTACTGCTGCTATCAGGGAATCATGCGTATGGCCGAGGAATTCAAACGCTATCCTCAGCAATATAAAGTGAACATTGACCAACTGGAAGCTGACAATGATGAAGAGCTATCAGGGGCAGAGCTTTTAAAAGCTGCTATGAAAGGTAAACTGTTTTAGAAACCAAAAAATAGAAGAACAGATGAGAACATTTTTTCCAATGTCAGACGGTTCATACGGAGAATGGGAGATGACACCGTTGAATATACTTGCAATGATAATTGTAACTCCAATCAGCATGTTTATTGGTGCGTATATATTCTTCGTACCTATTTTAGGAGTAAGTAATGAAGACTTTTTCGAACTGTGCAGCATACTTTGGAAGCTGCTGGTTGACTTTATTGCAATTTTCTAAAAAAATATGGAAGAAAGAATAACGCCTAATGCAAATATATTGGAGAATCTCTTCAATCTATACAATATGCAATTGTTTGATTTCTCACTTGAGACTCCAACATTCATAATCAACAACTCCAAGACAATAATTGGTAACTTCAGATATGAGTATATAGGGCAGAATGACAATTCCATTGTCATAGAAATCAGCGGGAGATACAGATACACCATGTATCAGCTGCTCAGTATCTTGATACATGAAATGCTTCATTACTACTTGTCAGCAGTCTATCATTTAAATACAGCCAACCATGATAAGATTTTCATGGATATGGCTGACAAACTTAATGAGAGCAATGATTTCCATATTACGCCTACTATAGATCTGACTGACTACGAAAGAATAAAAAGTAAATCTTCAATGAATAAACTGTGCGATTGGCTGTTTGGTTAAAGTAAGAAAACACTTCCTACAATACAAAAACTTTTAGTAACTTTGCACTTCTCAAACTCCAGAAATCGTCCTCCAATAAGAAAAACTATGGAAAGGAAGATTTCCATACCGAGTTTAAAACCTCTATCATCT
>OBRT01000054.1_pt1 | contig 49966 bp, 53 predicted proteins | sample 1494891 | NCBI WGS metagenome assembly OBRT01 (sample SAMEA3360688, study PRJEB22359) | human gut metagenome | biome: ENVO:urban biome; feature: ENVO:human-associated habitat; material: ENVO:feces | place: Bangladesh | collected 2011 | reverse complement strand
AAGTTTTTCGGGCAAAGGTAGTAAAGCAAAAAAGCTACACAAAGGCGGCTAAAGTTGGATGCTTACAATGGACAAATGACGGTTTTCATTCTACAAAAGACAAAGCTCTTGATGCCTTACAGCAGATTGTGAATGAAAAAAATAAAAATTTTTGGGATATAAGTCGGAATTATATCAGCTACATCCTTGGGATAGTTTCCCAATAAGAGAAGGAGAAACATCTATTTGGCGAACAGTACACATGGTAGTTAACGTTATAGATACAGTGCATCAGAAGAAAATGACTTATGGAATTATTACATACAGATTAGACTAAATGAAAAATAAAGTAATAAAGGCACCTGCCAGAGTGGTGGGTGCCGATTTTAAATAGAGTCTATGTACCCCCTTTTTTTAAGAAGCTCTTTTGCTGTCTTTAATATGGGTTTATAGTTTATTTCTTCTTCGTAGTAACTCATTTAATTTGGAGGAATACAATTATACATCACCAAATAGCTTTACCTCTGACTTTGACTCAGCCTTCACTTCTTCCAATAACTCGGTGAGAGTCTTAAAGTATGGGTCTTTGGCGTAAGGAGTCGGACTCTTTTTCACTTTGAACACACTGCCGTCAGACTTATGCACATGCACAATCGGTTCGGTGCTCTCCAAGTCGAAAGCAAGGTAGAAGTCACGCTTTGCGTTGAAGCCTTTGCCGCGCAACTGCTCGCCAGAGACGATGCGCGGACCATTTGCGGATAGCTTGTAGAGTTCCTGACTCTGCTTGTTGTGTAACAACACATAGTGGCAGTGCTCAAAACCTGCGGTTAGACGCAACGAGCCTTGATCCATTCCGGCACGGACATAGTAGAGTTTGTTCTTCTTGATAGTTTCAAGCTGCCCACTCTTGTAGTAGCCCACAAGCACAAGGTCGCTCTCGTCGGGAACAATGGTGTAGGTCAATCCCTTTTGCGGTATGCTGTCCTTAATTTGCTCGTAGCGTTCCTCGGTGCGAAGTATCTGAACAAGGTGATCGCGCAGTATCTTACCCTCTTCCTCTGGATGTTCGCCGTTAGGCAACAGAGGAAAAGCACCGATGTTCACCTCCTTTATGGATTTAATGTAGTAAGGTGATTCTGAACCATTCTCCTTGCGATAGCGTCCTGGGAAAAGGATGTAGCCGCCGATTATCTCCTTAGCAGTGTGTTTGAAGTGGTTGCTGCCATAGTAGATGGCATCGCGGTACCGGTGCATCTGGTTGAGTGCATCGGGTGGCGGATAGTCCGAGATGTCGTAGTCATCTTCGAGGTTATCAATATCCTTGTTCGAATCATCAAGCACACGATATTTGGCATCGTAGAGGTAGGTCAGCACAAAGCCGTCTGCCTTTTGGATGTTGAGCACGATGTCGGGGCGTTGCTCCGTGGTAGCGGTATGCACTTCGCCCGAACGCCGGTTGTAGGTGTGCTGATAGCACAGTTCCACCACATCGTCGTTGAAGCGGTTGTGGTAGGTAATCTTGTGCTCCACGGTGCTGTCGGTGAATGGTGTGAGCATCGTCTTGCGGTTCTCTTCCACGAGTGCCACTTGATCGAGGTCGGTCAGGTCAATCTCTAACACGTCCATTACCAGTTGTTTCATCTTCAGGAAGCACCACAACTCGTACAGTTCCCAAATCGGGCGCACGCCAATTTCGTTGCTGCCCTTGTAAAAACCGAGACCGCTTTGCAGGATGTACCACAATCGGTAAATCTGCGAGTAGCCAGTGCGCTTTTGCAGCACGCTGCTCTCCTGACGGAAACCTTTGAACTCGCCAATCTGTCGCCAGATGCGGTGGTGCAGAATGTTCTGCAACCGTTCACCCTTGCCTTTCAGCCAGTCCAGTTCTACGCCCAAGAGTTGCCCTTGGTAGTTGCGTTGCAACTCGCTCAGCACGTCAACTAGTTTCTTACCAATCTGTTTGACGGTGTACTTCACAAAGCGGTTCTCCTTTGTGTCGATGGTCTTCTGCTTCTCGTCGAAACGGAAGAGGTAGTGGTCAAGCGTCTTGGCTGCCTTTTGCTCTTCGTATTGGTTGAGCATCTTGGGCGACCACCGCTTGATTTTATCCACACGGTCGTAATAGGTGATGCGCTCGCCTCGGGTGTTGGGACGGTTGGTCACAAACTCCAGTGCCGTGATGTACTCATCAATCACGCCCTTAAAGATGGAGAGCCAAATCATCTCGTTGCTCTGGCGACTTGACAGGCTCAGCGACTGGAACGTCTTGGTGAGGTACTTGAACACAAGGTTCTCGTACTCGGCGTTTATCATGCTCATCATGTGCATGAGGTCACGCTTCGTGTCAAGTTTAGGTGATACCACACGAAACTCTATCCATGCCAAGCGTTCGGTCAGTCCTTTGGGTTTGTAGGCATATTGCAGACGGAAAATGCCTGGCTCGTTGAGGAAGTCAAGAGCAGCCATTAGGAAACCACCACTGCCAGCGGCATACCATTGGAATGCCTCTGCCACGTCTTTTTGGGTGTGGATGATGCGTGGCTCTCCCTCAATGTCGGTGAAGTGCAGCGTGATGTTGTACTGACAAGTCTCAAACATCACAGGGGGCAGAGCTTTCCACTCCTTGCACTCGGGCAGAGCTGGTACGCCTGCCAACTGCAACATGCCCTCGGCTGACGAGCGGTAGTCGCAGTAGTGCATGGCAGCATCCTCACCTACACGGCTTTTAAGTCGTCGGAGCGAGTTCTGTATGGAGCGTGTGGTGATAGTTATCTCCACATTCCCTGCCTTGTCTGCAAATTTCAGCGCATCCATGTTTTGCTATCATTTATGGCCAGAAACTGGTGAAGTGAGATCGTTCGAGGCGTTCACGCATTTCTACAATCTTAGCGTTGGCTTTGGGGTATGCTACCTCCGTCCATGTTGCCAATTGTGCCAATGGCTCTTTCACCAAGTCCTCGTTGCCCTCAATTCGAGGAAGCACCTTCATCATGAGGATGTTGTCGAGAGCCTTGTTATAGAGGCTTTCAAACTCAGTTTCCTTGTTCTCCCAGCGCAGAGCGTAGAAGTGGAGTATCAACTCGTTTACTACACGGTAAGCGATACGGAAAGGGGTCTTGCCGAGGATAGCTTCAAGGCTGTCGGACGTTGTTGTGCCGTCGGCGTCGGTTTGTCCGATGGTCGCCTTAATCTTCTCTGCAAGCAGTTCACGTTCGTCGTTCATTTGCTGTAGTGCGTTATTGCTCTGTGCAAATGGAGCGAAAAACCAACCCTTATCCACCACGTCCTCACGATAGCTGAGTGCGTCTGGCTTCTCTGTGTCAAACATATCGTTTAGGTTCACCTCGTTCATCTCTATGGTCATGGCGCGGTCTATCACCTTACGGCTGAACTGATAGGTGGTATCGTCCATGTTCACTGTGCCGACCACAATAAGATTGCGAGGGATGCGCAGACCTTCCTCCATCAGTTTTGCGTAAGTGCTGTGGAGATATACGGCAGTACCGTCGTCGGCAGTGTAGCACCCCGCGCCCGTACTTGTATTGGAACTGTCCTTGGTTGGGAACAACCCTTCATGGAGTTTCTGCTTGTATTTCTCAAAGATAGCTGCAGGAATAAGCGGCTCACTCTTGATAGTTCCGTCCATATCCTTGCGGCTTTCCAATATGCTCAAGAACTCTGCGAAGTACTGCTCAACAGCTGCAAGATTCATTTCATCAAGGCACACGAAGAATGGTACATTCTCGTGTTGCATAGCTTTAATGAGGAACTTCACGAACTTTGTCAGGTGGTAATTACCACCGTCAAGTACGGTTTCATAACCGAGCAGTTCAGTGGAGTCGTTCCAGTTTGGTTTCACCTCTACAAGGCAGTAGTTGCCGGGCGATGTCTTATCCTTGCGCAGGTCGCCCTCGTCGGGGCAGCTGGCGTATGCCATTTCCTTTACGATGCGACTCTTGCCAGTGCCTGAGATACCGGCAAGGAGCAGGAAAGGCTTAGTGCGGATGGCTGAAAGATATGAAACAACATCCTTGTTAAGAGTAGCATCTTTTCCATTCACATAATATGTCAATCCACTTCGTTCCGTTGTTGTGCCATTTATTTCGAAGTTTGCAACCAATTTACGAGCACGCATAACAAATTGATCTTGCAAAACCAACTCTTTGCCTTCTGTCTCAATAAACTCATGGTTCGCTAAAAACTTTTGTATGCGAACGTCTTGAACCGACTGAGTTTGTACGTTATCACATTCATTCTTATAAACGCTATCTTCTCTATATCTTAGAATAGAGTCTGTCACTTTGAAATAGTCTTTCCAAAGAGAAGTTGTCGCTACGAACAACTTAAATTCTTTTATAGTGATTTTGTATTCTCCTGTGGCATCTCCAACCTGAAGGAGTATTTTCAAAAGAAACAATAATGGATTCATATTGTTATTATTTACTCTAAATACAAATGATTGCAACTGATTATTGATGAGGTCTTGGTATGATTGTGTATTAGCAAAATTTGCATTACATCTTTCTTTAATAGAATAATATAATGGAGTTAGATTGTCTGAATCATATGGGTCATTGGTTGTCAACAATCCCGCAGGAACACAATTAATTGTGGCTCTGTGCGGTGTATTTTCACTCAGAGAGCCATATTCTTGTTTTGTCTTGTTGCGATTAAAAAATGATTCGTAGTTTTCAAACTCATCGTTATTCCAATCTTCCAAAATGTGCGACATATAGCACAAATCAGCAAACGACTGATTCTGCTTGGTTATATACCAAACATAATCCATATTGTCAGCAGACGCTATTTCTACTTTTTTTATATCACTTATTCTCATTGACGTTATACTTACTATTTAAATATAATATAAAATGAGCAAGGAACTCAGCTAATCTTGGTGGAACAGCATTTCCTATTTGTTTACAGATACTTGTCTTTGACCCCGAAAATATAAAATCATCAGGGAAAGTTTGTATTCGTGCAGCTTCTCTTGCTGTAAGTGTTCGGTCTAAATCGGGATGGGTAAAACGTCCTCCAGCAGGGGTGTCAAACCGTGTTGTTATTGTCATTGAAGGCTTATCCCAGTCCATTCGTCCATATGCTCCACTATGAACAGAGTGTATCTCTTCATCAAGGCTTTGCCAGTTTTCGTTAGCTATAATTTGTTTCATTCTTCTTAAAGCTATACCATTATGTTTTGAAGAAACATGATTAGGTACAGAACTGCTACCATCAGTAGCAATGTCTTTCAAATCAAAGATAGCATCTCTAATTGTTTCTCTTCTATTGAAAACACTTTGCAATTCTGTTGGCAAACTCTCCCGCATCAATTTTAATTCCCTATCAAGGTCAAAATCAAATTTTGTACCCAAGATAATAACACGACGACGTTGCTGAGGAACTCCATATTCCTCAGACTTAAATACTTTTATATGTAAGTAGTATCGACCATTCTTGAAATTACTGTCATCTTCGAAGATACTCTTTATCGTTTCAAGAATCTCACCATTCTTGCTGCTCAGTATTCCAACAACATTTTCAAATACAAAATATTGAGGCTCAAATTTTTGTATTATCTTAAAGTAATAGCGGAAAAGGAAATTACGAGGGTCATCAATGAACTCTGATGTTTTCCTAATACGACTTCCTGCCATAGAAAAGCCTTGACATGGAGGACCACCAATAACCACATTGACATCATGAAGTTCTTGGTAAAGTTTTTCTTTACAGCTGGAATTAAGTCCTTCTGTTGCTTTTGATATACTGTCATCGAAATGGTCGATAAAAGAACGTATATCTTCGTTTACCATTATCGTGCGTGTATGGTTTCTTTTATAGGACTGTGCTATCTGTTCATCAATTTCATTAGCAAGAACTACATTAAATCCTGCCTTCTCGAAACCTACCGACAAGCCACCGACCCCAGAAAATATATCTACTACATTCATTTCCTTTCTGTATTTAATCTATACGCTAATTGGTAATTGATAATCTCGTTTATCTCATCATCATTCAAATCGAATAACCGACCAATGAGAATATCTATTTTATCAATGGTTGTCTTATGCAGTTTATGCTGATAGACATAGTCGGTTTGAACTGAACCAATATACTTTTTACTATTTTCTAATTTTTCTTCTAATTGCTTATACAGTTTAACTATTCTCTTTTTTGCTTTGCTATCTACCAAGGAAAAATCCAAATGTATCAAGTCAAGTTCTTTTTTTGTAATATGCCAACAATCAGAATATATCTCCCAAATGTAATAAAACAAGGAAGAGTTTAATATAGCTGAAAATAAACAAACATCATCCTCTTTTGAAAATGTGTATTTTTTATACTCGTTTGATTTCATTGCATGAGTAAAACACTTACACCAAAAAGTTGCTCTTTGATTCAACCATGCTGCATATTCTCCGTTTGCACAAACATTTTCAAGCAACGAAATCTGACTGTTGTTAATCACTTTGTCAGATATACTTTTTGAAAGTTCAGAGCAAAACTTTGGTATACCTGATAATGCATCTTTATCCAGTTGAACAAACTGTATATCCTTATATAACTTGTTCCATTCATCCTTATACCAATGCTTATATTTTGATACAAAAACACTCTGATTTGAGCGGTTTCTTGTACCAATTATGACTGTAAGTTTTTGGTGAACACCAAGAAACAATGAGCATGGTCTATCAGCAAAGTTTATAAAGAACAACTCAGTGAATTTATCTTGTAGCAATTTTCGTAAGGGCTCCAGTCTTAGAGTTGAAACGATAGATATAGGGACGATAAATCCAATAGTTCCTCTTGATGATACTAAATTGCAAATAGAGCGTTCAATAACAGGAGCATATAGGTTTCCCACAGGAACCGTCTTAAAATATTCAGGTAACGAATAATTAAGTTTTGCAACGGTGTATTCCTTATAAGGAGGATTTCCTACAACACAGTCAAATCCTCCATTTTTTAAAACCATTCCAAACTCTTTTTCCCAAAGGAATGTATCATCGCAAATTGTGTTGCCCAACTTGAAGTTCTTTAAATCCTTCTTCGTAAGTTTGACAGAAAACTCATATAAGGCAGTTGAAAAGAGTCTATACCTCAATATCTCTAAAGTTTCTTCATCAATATCAACACCAAACACATTGTTTTTGATAATGTGCTGGATGTCAGATGCGCCTAATGGCATTCCAAGCAATTTGTAGATATTGCATAGAATGTTTATTGCTTTTATAACAAAAGAGCCTGTACCACATGTGGGATCAATTAGTTTAATTGTCACTACATGATTCTTCATCAATGTAATCTCCTTGTCATCCAAAGTAGATATGAATTTACTCAAATCATTCAACGATAGCACATGATTTACTATACACTCTTTATCAAACAAAGAGTACAAAAATCCAACGACTGTACCCTCAACGATGTAAGTTGTTGTCAAATCGTCTGTGTAATATGAGGCGGTGTCTGTCTTTGTTAAATATTTTTCAAAAATAATTCTAAACAACGACTCATAATTAGACTTAGAGATACCCCACTTGGAGATTGTATTCAAAAAAACAAGGCTCTTTTCGCCACCTATATTATCAATGACTTTCTTTATGTCTTTACTATCTGTTTGTGAGATTGAATAAATATCTTTTATATATGATTCTCTGCGATTTGTTGCTGCAAACAAACCTTGCTCTTCTGATATACTAAGATGAATATAATATAGCAAGACAGACAAGGATACTACATTACCCTTGTCAACATTCAACTTTTCTGCATACTGTTTAATTTCATCATGTAGCTTGCAGAATGATTTAAATATAGCGTTGCTTGTCATTGCAATTATATCTTTGTAAGCAAATCTCCTGGTTGTACATTAAGAATTTCTGCTATTCTGTGAATGGTTTCCAAACTGGGTTGTGAAGTATTGGTGCACCATTTTGAAATAGTAACAGGGTCTTTCCTCAATTGGTCTACCAACCATTTTCCAGTATGACCAGTGTCTGCAAGGACACTTTTTATGCGGTTCATATTTTTCATACGGCTTAATGTTTTTCGCAAAGTTATTAAATTATTAGAACATTCTATCATCAAGACTTAATTATTTGACTGCACCAAAAAAACGGCAAAAAAGATAACTTTCTTGCCGAAACGGGAACAGGCAAGAATTTACTGAACCAATCTGCCAATGGTGAAGGACAGCTATTTATCCAAAAGCATATATTGAAAGCCTTTAGTTAAAAATGTGTTTTAGGAATAAGGATTATTCTTGTAAAACTTGTATGAATGAAGAGAAAAATGTATTTTTGCGGTCGTTAAAAATGTGTATTTACACAAAATCAAAGAGTAGAGAATATGAATATAAGCAGAGATAAGTATCTGAACCAACTTATTCACAGTTGTGGCAATGGTTTAATAAAGGTGATAACAGGTATGCGCAGATGCGGTAAGTCATATCTGCTATTTACACTTTTCAAAAACTATCTGCTTGAGCATGGGGTAAAGGAAGATCACATCATAGGAGTAAATCTTGAAAACCGTCTGAATAAAAGTTTGAGAGATCCAGATGCCCTACTGCAGTACATAAACAGCCGTCTGTCTTCAGATGGTCACTATTATGTGATGCTGGATGAGGTACAGATTGTCAGTGAGTTTGAAGATGTATTGAACTCATTTCTTAGCATCAGCAATGTTGACGTGTTTGTGACAGGGTCGAATGCGAAGTTTCTGTCGAAGGATGTCATTACAGAGTTCCGTGGCCGTGGCGATGAAATACACATGCGTCCACTGACTTTCAAAGAAGTGGCAGATTTTCGCGGAAACTATTCACAAGAACTAATTCGCGAATATATGCTGTATGGTAGCTTGCCTCAGGTAGTGCTTGAGCAAGACATAGACAAGAAGGTTAACTATCTGGAGCAGCAGATGGAGCATACCTATTTGCGTGACATTAAAGAACGCTATGATGTGCGTCAGGACAGCGACCTTGCAGAACTGGTGGATATTATGGCTTCCTGTGTTGGTGGATTGACCAATCCACCAAAAATAGCAGACACATTCAAAAGTGTTAAGCATAGTAGCATTTCGAAGGATACCATACGCCTATATCTTGAATATATGGAAGACGCATTCGTGCTTGAACGTGCCACACGGTATGATATTAAGGGACGCAAATACATAGACTCCCCTTATAAGTATTACTTTCAAGACCTCGGTTTAAGAAATGCCCGTCTTGGTTTTCGACAGGTTGAGCCTACACACATAATGGAAAATATGCTTTACAACGAACTTCGCGCTGTAGGCATGAAAGTGGATGTCGGACAAGTGTTTACCGAAGTAAAGGGTGAAGATGGTACACGCAGGAGGAAAACGTTGGAGGTTGATTTCGTCTGCAACCGTGGCTATGAAAGAGTGTATATTCAATCGGTTTATGCGATGGAAACAGAAGAGAAGCGTAACCAGGAACTGGCCTCACTGCGTAAACTTCGCGATGGCTTTCGCCGGATCTTGATAGTGAATGGACTGCAGCCTACCTACATGAACGAAGAGGGTGTATATTTCGTCAATATTATGGATTTTCTACGTGATCCAGAGAGGTTTATGGAGAAGGGTACACAATAAGGATTTATAATACATCCCCATATTCTACACTTTTAAGCACTTTCCATAGTTGTTAGTGCAAACAATAGCAATTATTCATGAAACAGATAAGTTTTTACGAAAGTAATATTGAGAGTTTGCCCTAACAACACAATGCGCCATTCCTTTTTGATTTCATTGTGGAAAATACTCCTGACACATTTTGGAAAATGATATGATTTGATTAACTTTGAAATAAATGTTATCAAATATGATTATCAAACGAACCATAAAACTTGCTATTCAGAGCCAACAAAATGCCAGCAGCAGAGTCTGCATGAGAGTGTCATATAATGGATACAGAGTTGACTTTCAGACTGGAATACTTTTAAATAAGGGCAGTTGGGATAATCTGCGACAGCGGGTTTTACCTAATGATTCCAACGTTACGCTTGCAAATGATTTGAATGATCATCTATCTAAAATGCTGTCTAATATGATTGAGGTTTTTCGAGAGTTTGAATTACGCAAAGTTATTCCAACACCCACCGAGCTTAGAAAAGCATTTAATCTTCATCAAGTTCCACAGCCAAGTCATGACGATACAACGCAAAAAAGTAGTACTCTACCTGTTCCGTTTTACGACTGACCCGAAAACACTCAATCTTACTTTTTTGTGGATGTAATAAAGGGTGTAAATCACATAACTCGCTGATTTACACCCTTGTTTGCGGAGAGAGAGGGATAAAGACTATAAAACAAAATCATTTAACATCATTATCAAATAATATCAAAACATCTTGAAAATCAACTCCTTGTTGATATGTTTTGAAAATATATTGTTCGATTGATAATGTTAGTTCCAATAATCCGCCTCAAAAAGTGGGTCAAGCGGTGGGTCAAGAAAAGGAGTTCAAAAATTCCTTCACTAATATAACTCGCCCAATCATTCAAAAAAATATTTTTACAAAACCATTTTACAGCCAAAAAGTGGGTCAAAAGATAGGTAAAAGATGATGGATTTGATTAACTTTGAAATAAAAGTTATCAGATATGATCATCAAGCGAACGATAAAATACTCTATTCAAAACCAGCGTAATGCTGGAAGCAGACTTCGTATGCGTGTTTCGTACAATGGTTGCAGGGTGGATTTTCAGACAGGAATCGTTTTGAACAAGGAGTATTGGGATGATGTGCAACAGCGTATATTACCTTTAAACTCTAATGTTGTCATGGCTACTGATCTAAACGATCAGCTTTCTCAGATGTTGACAGATATGATAGCTGTATTTCGAGAATATGAACTTCTAAATGTAGTACCGACGGTGCCCGAACTTCGCAATTCTTTCACAAAACAACGTTCCTCTCACACACAAACCGCACACCAGAGCAAGAAAAAAGATAGTACTCTAACCGTTCAACAAGTGGATAAAAAAAGGAACGGAACAAAAGATAAGGGTTTCTGGAAGTATTTTGATGAATTTGTCAAAGTTAATGGAAAACTGAATGATTGGACTTCTGCAACCTATGAAAAATTTTCTGCACTTCGGAATCATCTATTTACTTTCGACAAAAAGCTCACCTTTGACAAGTTTGATGAAGATGGCATAGCGAACTTTATTGATTATCTTGGCAAAAAAGGTATGAAAAACAGTACCATCAACAAGCAACTTGGTTTCTTGCGGTGGTTTTTGCGTTGGTGCTACGAGAAAGGCTATCATACAAACCATACATTTGAATACTACAAGCCAAAGTTGAAAAATACGACCAAACGTGTTGTGTTCTTGACAGCAGAAGAACTGAATACGCTTGAAACATTTCAAATACCTGACAAATATGTAGCCCTCGGTCCTGTACGTGATGTATTTCTCTTCACCTGCTACACTGGCTTACGTTACTCGGACGCTTGCAACCTTACATGGGATGATATACATAATGGAAAGATAGAGATAGTAACCGTCAAGACCTCTGATCGTCTTCTCATAGAAATCAATTCAAAGGCACAAGCTATACTAGATAAGTACGCAGAAATACATTTTCTTAACAAGAAGGTTTTGCCGGTAGTAAGTAATCAAAAGATGAACAAACACCTGCATACACTTTGTAAGTTGGCAGGCATAGATGGATCTATCAAATCAACCCACTATGAGGGAAATAAGCGAGTCGACGAAGTACACCCCAAATACGAACTTATAGGTACACACTGTGGACGACGTACTTTCATTTGCACCGCATTGGCAAAAGGAATACCGCCCAGTATAATAATGAAGTGGACTGGTCATAGTGATTATAAGGCCATGAAGCCCTATATCGATATAGCCGACGAGGTAAAATCTGAATATATGAAACAGTTTGACCAATAAAAACATAGCTCAAAAAACGCATTATGAAATAATTTTTATTATATTTGCAATGTCGTTACGATGCACTTTAATACATTTGTCGATTTGGTAGATAGTTTTCTTCCCGACAGCCTTTAATACATTTTCGAAACGACAAGTGACCTTCCAAACCAAAGGTCATCATTATGTATTAACGTATTAAAGTGTAAAATATGGAATTATCAGAATCATTCTTACAAACACCATTGGCACAGTTGTCCGTCAAGGATTTCGTCAGTCTTTTGAAAGAATACCAAGGCAGCTATAAAACATCATCAGAACAGTTGTTCGATGAAGAATCATGGGTGTCTGGATATAAAAATCTTGCTAAATATCTTCATTGTAGTGTCCCTACGGTCTGCCGTCTTGTAAAGAGTGGTAAAATCGATCCTGCCATCAGAAGGATTGGTGCCACCTGTTGGTTTGACAAAAATAAGATACGAGATTTAATGAAGGTATGAGACATGAAGAAATTCTTTAAATCAATAAATTTAGTAGAATGGCTCCAGATTAGAAAAAAAAGGAATTATCAGTTCCAGACTACTAAATGCAGAATAAATTCTTGGCAGCAGTTTACAGATACTATGTCACTATTGGCTATCGTTGCTGGTGTCATAACTATCATTACTAAAAGAATAAACAAAAAAAAGTGAATTAGAGATATAACTTATGCTTTAGCAACCATATTCACGTCAGACCGCAACAAGGATGAATAAACTTATCAAAAGAAGGTATAACTTGGTATATTGTTTGAGAAAGAAGGGATTCAGATGCCTGTCCAAGGAGCGAATTATATTCTTTCTTTACAATCAAAATCCAAACGCAATCAGGCAGACTTTGAAGCTCATCTTGCCAAAATGCAGATGAAGATAAAGTACAAACCTGCTGCACTCAACAACGAATTTAATAAAATATAATAGTAGAACATATATGGAAATGACCCAACAAGAGTACAGGCGCAAGTTGGCAAAGGTTGCCGATCTTGCAGTAGACTATGTAAAGAACGACAGAGGCTACAACCAAATGCTTGATGCGTTCAATGAACTTGCAGAACAATGCGGAGCCAACAAGGGCATCAACGAAGAAGCCACTATCGGCAGACGAAAGCTGCTTGTACAGTCCGTTTGTATCAAGAGCTTGTCAAAGTTGAGCAAGGAATCTACCGACTGGCTTGAAACCCAACTCAACGACATTGCAGAGGATTATGAGCCATCAAGAATACATAGAGGTTTCCGCAGACAAATCTTCTCTTTGCCGAGAATGTCTTTATCATTAAATTTCAAAAGACTGACGAAATCCTTAACGGATAGCTCTGCAAACTTATCCTCGTTCTGTCGCTTGGCAAGGAACGGAATAAGATGTTCCTTTTTCAAGTTGCTTGTGTCGAGAATATCACTTTCACGTTCAGTTAGAAATGTAAAAAATAAATAGTTATGCGCAAAGAAAATAAAATTTTAGTAACCGATTTTGGCAGTATTGAAGAAATAGTTGTCATCTTTGATGATGATAAGAATCCATATATATACTCATATATTGATGGAGACGGCTTTTATAGATTTGAAGAGAATGAAAAAATCTTCGATAATAAGGAACAAGCCGAAGAGTATGTGAGAGAAAACATAATTCCTTTCGACAAAAATAAAGTCAAAGAGTATCTCACTAAAAGATATGAAGTTAATTCTATCCGTGAAATGGAAGATATTTTACCTGCCAGTATTATTAAGAAGTGTTCGCACCGCTCCCTTCACATATGCGATTTGGGGTGTCTTCAATATGATCTTCTTAGAAATGCACTAAAAGGTATTTTCTGTATTAATGCAATAACCTTCAGGAAAGAAGAAGTTGCATACATCAAGCATGGGGAGGATGACTGGGTTGAAATTACATTAAAAGATGGTACAAAAGTAACACCTCGAAATGAGGATGAAAATTTAATCATCCGCTGGTGCTTCGGCGGCAATCCTTCAGGAGTCTATTATACGAATATCAAAAAACCTGTGGAAACAGAAAAGGATTAAGGAAAGAATAAAGCAAAATAACAAACAAGCATAAAAACAAAACATATACTTTCCAAACAAGCATAAAGTTTGCCAAACAAGAAATTTGATTTTATGTAAAACAAAAAATCATGCTTTTTTCTTGCAACATTGGCAGACTTTTTCTATCTTTGCAACATCATATTAATTGCTCTCCCCCATTGTCAGGGTGTCAAGGCAGACTTGTACTGTTGTGAGTGAATTACATGTTATGGGGTCCCTCTCCTATGGGTATTTGCCAAGTGACCTACCAAACTATGGAGATTGTTGTTTTGCAGGTTTTCTTTAAAACCGCAACAATCACGCCCTAAGTGGGTGCATAGTTTAGTAACGTGTATTTAAATATGATAAAAATGAAGAAACATTATTTTTTGATTGCAGCAATGGTAGCGAGTCTATCTTTGCCAGTGTCCTTTACCTCGTGTGGTTCTAACGGCTCCGATGACGGTATTGAAGCTATTGATGCAGCAAACTCTGTCATCAGAATGGAAATCTCCTTGTCAGGTGACTATGCCAAGTTCGATCCGTTCCTTTCCTTTAATGCCTGGGACTTGAAAGGCAATGGTAAGGATATTCACACTTCGACAGGTAAAGATGTGAATATGATTTGGGAGCAGCACTATGAGAAGAGTCCCTTCTCTACCGCATCTGCCCAAATCAAAGGCTCTTATTCATCATTCTCCGCATCGCTTATTCTTAGCAACTATGAGAATCAGGAGGGCAAGGTGAGTGTCCGTGGCAAAGTGTACAAAGACGAGAAGGTTATCCGTGACCAGACGTTGAACGTCGAGATACTGCCCTCTGACATATCAACCAGTATTGGTTATGGGCCAGAGCAAGGTTTCACAAAGATCAATTAGGAGGATAGACGATGGAACAACAAGAAAACAGAATTGTCCTTTTTGCCAATCAAAAAGGAGGAGTCGGTAAAACTACCCTATGTGGTTTGTTTGCAAACTATCTCTCCGTTGATAGAAAAGTGCCCTTGCTCGTTATTGATGCCGACCCACAACAGACTTTCTCGGGTCGTCGTAAGGATGACTTGCGCAGACAGGAAGATGTTCCCTATGTGGTACAGTCTATGACTATCAAGAATCCCGAAAATACCCTCACCATCATGAAGAACCTGCGCACACTGCCAGGTACGACGGTGATTGATACCCCAGGTAGTTTGACACAAGACGGTATGCTCCAGCTCTTGATCAATGCCGATTACATCATTTGCCCCTATCACTACGATCTCAACACGATAGATTCCACTCGTGCCTTTATCCTGGCGGTATTCCGTTTGCGTCAGACTCACCCACAAATCAGAGCACAATTCATCTTTGTCTGCAACAAGTACGATGTGCGAATAGGCAAAGGAAGCGAGTTGAAGGCATGGAAGATTGTGGACGAATACTTTCAGAAGTTCGGTATTCTCGCTCCTCGCATAGGTAGTTATGCTGACTTGGAACGTTACAACACTATTGGCAACAGCGACAAGGTGGCTAAACATATCAAACGTTGTTTTGATTTCATTTACAAGACCATATATAACATAGACGACAATGAGTAAGTATAAATCAGATATAGCCGACTCTGCATCGAATATGATGCAGCTGCCAGGAACGTTGGAAGGGATGCTCCAGGATATTCATGGACAAAAGGAAGTTTCTACCTCACAAGAAGAGAGTATTGAAATTGCAACACCGCCAATGCCAACTCCTACACCAGTAGCCCCGAAAAAGACTAAAAGGCAGAAACAGCCTGTTTTATCCCAGGCTCCTGCTCCGACAATGGTAGATGGTGATGAGCTTTGGACAGCCTTCTGTACCCAGTGTGCAGAAGAAGACAACTTGCCTAAAGTAGTAGGGAAAGATGGCAATATGACCCTTTGCAAAGTAAACAAGGATATTCTTGCCACATTCCGTAAATATGCGGTCGGTGGCTACTCCACCCAAACCATCGTCAACGCCATCCTTCATAGTTTTGTGCTGCATTACAAGAAGGAATTTACTCAATACAAGGTTACAGGTAAGCCTCTGTTATAACACCGGTATGCTTAAAGAGTACTTTCAGAAACTTGGCAGAAATGCTATTTCCAAATGTTCGAAATGGCTCATGATTGCGGTCATTGCTTGCATCACATGGATTGGCTTCATTGATGAGCAAGTCAAATCAACAGGCCAAAGACTATACGAACAAGGGCAGCAGCTTTACAAAGAGACTGAAAGCTCGCCTTTGCCTCCAGCTAAGAAAGACAGTGTGCTTAATAAGTATATCGAAAAGAATAAACACTATGAGTAGAATTGCAACCATATGGACCGCCGACAAGATTAACTTCCTGGTCGAAAACTATGCCCATGCGAGCAATCGTAAGTTGGCAGATACCCTTGGTGTATCTATCCCTTCTGTTAAGATCAAGGCTCGTGAACTGGGATTAAAGAAAGAGTGCGCCAAACGCAAGATATTTCCTTCTTTGGAGGCTAATATTCTTAGAATGAGTGAAAGCAGTTCCTATCGGACTATTGCGGACAAGCTGAACATATCCGTTTCTTCGGTACACTCTACCATCAACGATGCTGTTACAAAAGGCTTTCAAAAACGTAGTCGTGAGAAGACTGGCAAAATAATGTCCGAAACAAGGGTGCGTCTCATCAAGAAAGAGCGAGCAAGAGCCGTCTTCGGACTCAACCAGAAGACAAAAATCAAGCTGTTCCCCAACAAACAGAAATACCATATGCGAGACCGCCTGAAAAGATGCAGATATGAAGTTGAGCATAATGGGATGGATGTTTATATTGATGATGAGACACGCCGTCATGCCAATATCGAGACGGAAGCACAGAAAATAGGATTTAATATACAACTCCCCTACATAACATATTATCCATTAGACTTTGTTACGGAAAACGGTGACGCAGAAGAAGATATTTTCACCGAGCTTAAAAGAAAGAACATTCATGGTTAATAGATTAACTTAAAACAAAAAAATTATGTCACAATGTAAAGGAAAGGTCATCGCAATAGGCGAGACCAAAACTGGCGAAAGTCAGAGAGGAAAGTGGGCATCCCAACAGTGGGTGGTCGAGGAGCAAGGGCAGCAATACCCTGAACATTGGGTGCTTGAAACCTTCGGTGAAGAGAACATCAACAAATACGACCTTCATGTTGGCGATGTGGTGGACGTGAAATACAATGCACGCTACACGGAGAAGAATGGCAGCTACTATTCTTCAAACCGCCCTTGGGAGGTGGAAAAGGAGCAACAGCAAGCCTAATCCACAGAACCAGGCTAATGATAGATACGGACAGCATAAAAAGTGTTGTCCGTATCTTTTTTGTTACACTATGTGGATAATAAAGCCATTTAATCACTGAAAAAGCAATCAACAAGTCAGTTTCTTTCCCTTGATAGTTATAAAAGACACAAGTATTTTTGTGTTTTGGTTCCAAAGCCATACATTTGTAATCGTTTTTGCAAAGAACTTTATTTGAACTTTGAAATTTTGCAAAAAACAAAGAAACATAAAACTTATTTGCGTCTATGTTTGGAACATTCATGACCGTTATCATTATCGGGTATATTGGCTATTATGGATATAACATCATTCATGATCTCTACTTTGACAAGTCAGGTGAGATAGTCGTTGCTGACCACGTCGAAGAGCAGGAAGTAGACATCAAGGACGAATTAGGAAGTTTTACCCAATACGATGCCAACGAAGACCGAAAGATTGCCGAACAAAAGAAAAAGGAAGCCAAAGCTACCGAAGGAAAGTCAGCGGACGAAAACGGTTCTGCCTTCTCTCAAAAGTCTGCCATACCCAATCCTGATACGCCAGCAACCATGACTGGAGGGATAGAAGCAGACCAATTACCTAATCTTGTCGATTCTTTGGAAAACACCGAGGAAGGTTCCGACTTCTTTGTCATCAAGTCGGCCTTTACACCTGCTGGTCTATAGCATTATCATTTTTAAATACACGATAGGTTCAAAGCCGTCCTGTGCAGTTTCCTGTTGTATGGGAAATTACCGAAAGGCTTCTTTGTACGGTACTTTAATTCGAAATATTATAAACATTTAAATTTACATGTTTCAATTAAAGCAAGTTTTCAAATCAGTAAAGAAAGGATTAGAAAGAGTCAATGGCTCATGCAAGCGTGGCTTCGCTGCCTTCGTTCTCGGTGCCATGTATGGCATTCAGACCTTTGCACAAAGTGTAGGTGGAAAAGGATTTGCTTCTGCTACAACCGAAATTCAAAGCTATGCCACTCCTGTCAAGAACCTCATGTATGCTATCGCTGCGGTGATTGCACTGGTAGGTGCGTTCAATGTGTACTTCAAGATGCAGAACGGCGATCAGGATGTGAAGAAAACCATCATGATGACAATCGGCGGTTGCGTCGCAATGGTTGCCATGGCTACCGCTCTCCCAATGTTTTTCAAGTAAGAACAGGCAAGATATACCCGATATTAGGATTGCAAAATCCTCTTATCGGCGTATATCACGCTAACTTAAAGAATCTTATCTATGGAAGAAATCATTAGTTATCCAGTATTCAAAGGACTTCAAAAGCCCTTAGAGTTCATGGGAATCCGTGGCAAATTCATCTATTATGCTGCTGCCACCTTTCTCTGTGGGTTTATTGGCTTTTTGGTATTCAATATCTTGATGGGATTCTTTGCGGGACTGATAGCCTTGGTTGCTATCGCTGGTACTGGTATCATTACCATTTTTATTAAGCAGAAGCTCGGCTTGCACGCCAAGAAACGTTATAAGGGTCTTATACATTACACTGGTTTATTTGATTATTGATAGTCCTAAGATACACCCAAAATATGCAAATATAGATGGCAAAGAAGAAAGAACGCCCATTTGACAAACTATACGCAGAACTCGAAGACATCAAGGATGCTCGTGGCGATCTGATGAATACTATTCTTTTCTCGAAGAATGGCAATTGGTCTGTTATCATCGAAATAGAAAACCCTGTGCAGCAGTACTGCACGGACTCAGCCTTGTACTATGGCTATGCAGATATTCTAAGCAATATCATTCAGACTTTGGGTGAAGGCTACTGTCTGCAAAAGCAGGATGTGTTTTGCAGACAAGGCTATGAGCATGAAATTACCGATGATATGAGCTTCTTGTATCAGTCGTATTTTAAGTATTTCAAGGGTCGTGAATACACCAACATTCGTACTTTCCTTATTATCACCCAGGAAGTCAAACAAAGCTCCTTTGTGAAGTATGATCCGAAGGCATGGCTCGACTTTCACTCAAAAATCGGTAAGGTCATCAATATCTTAGTCGAAAAGGGCATCCCATACTCTAAATTGAACAAGAAAGAAGTGGCCGAGTACGTCCACCGCTTCCTTGCCTTCGACTTCAAACCGCATCCATTCTCGTTGAACAACATGAATGTTACGGATGAGTACATCAAGGCAGGCGACCGTGCCATCAAGTCGTTTTCGCTTGTCAATATCGACACGATTGACCTGCCCACCTTTATCCGTCCATTCAACACGATGGCAGTAAACGGTTTCAGCATAGCTACCGACCTATTATCGTTTCTCGCTGATATACCATTTACCGACTGTGTAATCTACAATCAGGTCATACAGATACCACAACAGCGTCCGCTGATGCGGAAACTGCAAGGGAAAGCAAAGAGACACGACTCCATGCCTGACCCAAGCAACAAGATTGCCAAGGCCGACATCGACCTTGTGTTAGACCTCCTTGCCAAAGAAAGCCAGTTGCTCGTCTATACAAACTTCAACATTATCACATCTTGTCCTCTTGCTAAGGTCAATGGTGTTACCTCATATTTGGAAACCAAGCTATACGACTGTGGCATCATGCCTTCAAAGGCCTGCTACAATCAGCTAGAGCTCTTCACGTGCAGCTTTCCTGGCAATGGCTATGCCTTCAATCCTGATTACGACCTATTCCTGACGCTCGCCAACTCTGCCCTCTGCCTGATGTACAAAGAGCACATGAAGCATAGTGAGGAATCAAGGCTTAATGTGTTCTACACCGATCGCCAGGGCATCCCTGTTTCCATTGATATTACTGGTAAGGAAGGTAAGGTCAAATACACCGACAATGCCAACTTCTTTTGTCTCGGTCCAAGTGGAAGCGGTAAGAGTTTCCACATGAACTCCGTTGTTGCCCAACTCCTTATGCAAGATACCGATGTCGTGATGGTTGACACTGGTGATAGTTATGAAGGCATCAGCCATTATTTTCATGGAACTTACATTGCGTACAGCAAAGAAAAGCCAATCTCGATGAATCCCTTTAGCATTACTCCAGAAGAGTACAATCTAAACTTCGGAGAGAAAAAGCAGTTCCTCAAATCCCTTATCTTCCTCATATTTAAGGGCAATGAGGAGTCTACAAAGATCGAGGATAAAATTATCAATCAGACCCTCGTGGAGTATTACGACGAATACTTCAACCCCTTTGAGAAGTTCTCTGAAAGGGAACGTGAGAAATTGCGTGAACGCTTGATGCTCGAAGACAAGAAGAATGGCGAGTATGAGCGTTATGAAGAGAAACTGGAGGAGAAATATGGCGATGACTATACCATTAGTGAACTGGAGGTAAAAGAAACAACCACTTCCGTTGCTGGTAATAATGATGATGAGAAAACAAACAAAGAATCGGAAGAATTAGAGTTTACCAAAGAAGAGAAAGACCATCATGCCAAGATAGAGCGACAAGTAAACAAGCTGCGTGGTGTAATCAGTGACAATGCGGCCACAGAAGGTGAAAAAGTCAACGCCAATCGTCAGCTTGTACGTTTAATGCCAGAACTGATAGAAGGCAAATATCTCATGCGCATTGAGAAGAAGATAGACAAGATAGAAAAGCAGCGTAAGAAACTGAATGTCAAAAATCTATCATTCAATACCTACTATGAGTTTGCACTGGAACGCATCCCTCAAATCATGACAGAGAAGAAGATTGACTTTGATATAGACAACTTTGCTGCCATATTAGAGCAATTCTACATCGGTGGAGAGCTGGAACACACCCTTAACAACGACCTCGACAAGTCGCTGTTTGATGAGAAATTCATCGTTTTTGAGATTGATAAAATCAAGGATGACCCAATTCTCTTCCCTATAGTTGTGTTGATTATCATGGACGTATTTCTCCAGAAGATGCGTCTTAAAAAGGGACGAAAAGCACTTATAATTGAAGAGGCATGGAAGGCTATCTCTTCACCGACGATGGCTGGATATATAAAGTACCTCTACAAAACAGTTCGTAAGTTCAATGGTATAGCAGGGGTCGTTACCCAGGAACTGAACGACGTGATAGATTCGCCCATTGTAAAAGAGGCGATTATTAACAACTCTGATGTGAAGATACTCTTGGATCAGAGCAAGTTCAAAGACCGTTACAGCGATATATCCGCTATTCTCGGTCTAACCGACGTACAGCGACAGCAGATCTTTACAGTCAATGCCTTGCCACCTAAAGAAGGCATCCCTTACCATAAGGAGGTATGGATTGCTCGTGGCCAGTATTCAGATGTGTATTCTGTGGAAGTTCCCCCTGAATGGTATTGGGCATTCACCACCGAGCGAGTAGAGAAAGAGGCTTTAAAAATCTATGAGCGTGCCTTTGACAACAACATCGAGCAAGCCATCACACATATTGAGGAAGATCGCAAGAAGATGAAGATAGGACGTTACTTTGATTTCGCCGTACTGGTCAATAAACATCAAAACATAATGAGCTTATGGGAAAGATAAAAAAACTGATGATTGTCATGGCAATCATGTTGTTCTCGGTCAATTCTGCCAATGCCTGGGTCAAAGTGGTGTTTGATAAGAACGCTATCGCTGCCGTTGGTGCCAATACAGCCTTTCAGACACTTATAGAAAATAAACATAATGCTCAGCTGGACTCTATCCGTTCCAAACAAGACAAGATTATGTCCTATACTGCTTCGATGGCATCCATCAAGGAACTCTACCGTATATCTATGCAGAATATCAGTGGTTTTGGCGAGGAATCGGCTTACTACAGACAGATGGCAGAGCAGTTTATTCAGGTGCCAGGCAATACAGCAAGAGCTGTCAAAGCCATAGGCAGATGCCCCGGTATCAATTACATCAACAGTCTCAATGAGATTGTTAATATCCAGGCGGAGGTAGTCGGCTTGATAGAAGATTTCGTGGATATTGTCAATAATGGTAAGATCGACATTTCTGCATTTACCAGTGGGAAGAGCAATGATAAGATTTCTGCATTTTTGAAGAACGCCCACTTAGGCAAAGGTGATGGTTACAACTTCCTTGACCGTTATGAGCGTCTGACACTCGCCAATAAGCTACTCTCACATATCGTTGATATAAATATGCGCCTCCAGCAGATTGAGTACATCTGTGAGTTTTGCTGCACATTCAGCAATCTTATGTATTCCATCGATCCTTTGACGTGGGCAACTTTCTTTTCGGGGAAGAACATAGTGGATGATGTCGTTAGCGACTGGAACTATCATATGAATAGCTAACAATAAGTGAATCTAAAAATGAGAATCGTATGAAAAAAACACTTCTATCCTTGCTACTGCTTGTTAGTTTCCTAACATCAAGCCAAGCAGGTATTATTGGTCCAGATGACCTACCAACCATTTCAGCCTTGATAGAGCTTCACAAGAAGATGGCCAAGGCCGAAGATGTTGCCGTAAAGCAAGTAGGCACAAGTTATGGTGAGCAGAAAATTGCAACCAACAATTCATCGAAGTTCAACGATGTGCGCACAACGCTCAACACCAAACTCAACAACGCCAACCAGTGGATCTTTCTTGCAGCAGCCGTTTCCAAGACCACACTCGATATTGGAAATACTACCAAAGAATACATACAGTTTGTAGAGCTTACAGGGAAAAATATCTTCCGCAAACCCCAGATTGCGTGGTATTTCGCCGAGGCCAACTATAATGTCAGCAAGCGAGTGTCACTGTTAAAGAAATCCGTGGCTATGTTGGTAGCCTCTGAAACAAACATTTTCAAAGCCTCTCTAAGCGAGAGAATCCAAATGATATGTGAGATACAAGACCAAATTGCCGTGATACGAGGAATCATCAGTCAGGCTCTATTTTGGAGCAGGTGTGTTGATATTGGAGGGTTTAAGTATGACTACGTTTGGGATATTCTTAACAGCTATGTGTATGACGGAATTGCTCATGATATTATTGGGGAATGGAACCAAAACCTCACAACAATATGAAAAAATATTTATCCATATTATTCACCCTCTTTTTCTCTACGGCAGTATTTGCCCAAGTGCCAGTAAGGGACAAGCAGAAGGAGAATCAAATCCGTTCTATGGAGCAAGGTCATTGGGACTTTTCCCCTGATTGGTGGTATTATCTCTTTCATAAAAATTATAGTGGCGCATCCCTGAAATGGCATTGGAGAGGATTTAAGTCAGGGTATAGGGTTCACTTTGATGAAAGCAGATCAAATGTAAAGACGGTTGGACCACGACGTGAAGCACAACTTGCAACATTGTTGCTGAAAAAGAAAATTGTTGAAACTGAGCGTAAGCAGATAGAGGAACTCAACAAAGAAGAAATAGCTCGTGCAGCCGACCGCAATGTTGACCTTGTATATGGAAAGTATAAAGACCTATTCGCTGGTATGCAATCTTCCATTACCGAAGGTCTTACCTATTGCATGATTCGGAGTAAGGGGAAGCTTTCCAAGAGCATAAAGGAACTCACAGATAGGAATGAAGTCATAACTTCTAACATCTCCTACCTCCGAAAAACAGGTATAGGTTATGAACTTGAAAATGTCAAAAGGGAAAAAGGCTTTGCCCAAGCCAAGAAAGATATGGAAGAGTTGGTTAAAAAAGTAACCTCACTTGCTCGGTTTGCCAAAGCTTTCTATTAAAATAACATTATAAAACAAAATTATGACAGATTTACTGTTAAATATAAACATGACATTAAACATCTTCATTGATCAGTTGCTGACAATGGGATTGCCTGTCATTGATGAAAGCCTTAACAAATTGTTGGTCGTAATGAAGTCTTCGCCAACGCAGGGCTTATATGGTGAGATGATGAGTATGGCAAGAGGATTGGGGATTAGCTTTGCTCTTTGCGTTGGGTCATACGAATGCTGGATGATGATGCTGGGTCGTCGTGGTATGGATGTAATGAAAATTGCTCGTATTATCGGTCTTGCCCTCTGCATACAGTTTTCAGAAACAATTTGTAGTGCATTAGATATTCCAGGGAATTGGCTTGAAAGCAGGACGCACGGTATGGCCACTGCTTTAAACAAGAAAGTTGCAACATTTGAGCTTGACGTGGCTAAAAAGCAGCAAGAATATGTAGATTCTCTCCGCAGTCAGCAGGCCAAACAAGAAGAACAAAAAGCAGCCCAGGATGCAGCTACAGAAGATGGATTATTGGATAAAATCCAACACAGTGTTGAGAATATTGGTAATAGCATTAAGAATTATGCCCAACAAGCAGCAGTTCTTGTAGAAACAAAGATTAGTGAGTGGGCTAACGATATTATCCGATTTATCGGCGAAATTATCTTCCAAATGACCTATTACGGAATGTTACTCGGGCAAAGGATTTTCCTAAGCGTACTAAAATTGTTCTGTCCTGTAATGTTTGCACTGTCTATTGTACCACCATGGAGAAGTGCATGGTCGCAGTGGATTTCTAAATATCTGACTATTTCCCTTTGGGGATTCCTCGTCTATCTTATCGTATATTATGTCGATTTTATAATCATATATTATTTAAGATCTGACTTGACAGCCTATAACAGCCTTCTTCATAACGCAGCCGACTGGAACAATATTGGTGCCCTTGGTATGCAAGCTATTGGTACAACCTGTATGTACGTTGTTGGTATGCTTGCTGGAGCCAAGATATTGAGCATGGTGCCAGAGGTATGCTCATGGCTTATCCCAGGCGGCGTGTCGTCAAGCGCAGGTTCTGCTGCCGGAGGGGTCGCCGCTGCCGCAGGCGTTGCTGGAGTTAGTGCTGCCGCAGGAGCTGCTGGTGGTGTAGCTTCTGTTGCAATGCCAGCCGCAGGGAGTGTTATAAGTCATACTGCGACAACTGGAGCAGCTGCCGTCGGAGGAGCCATGAGCGGTGCTCGTGGAACAGTAGATGGTGGTCTTAACACACTGGCAGGAGCAGTTGGGGGAGGAATTATGGGTGCAGGTCGCCAAATGAGGCATGACATGTCCCAATCATCTTTAGGAAAATCAGTAAAAGGCGCAGCTGGCACAATGAAGGATGCCTATAATCGAGGCAAAAAATAAAGAAGATAATTATGCTTATACAAAGTTTAGAAAAAAAGACAAGGCTTGCCCTTACAACCGTATTGCTAACCATCGTTGGCAATGTGGTCGTATGTGGCATGCTGATAGCCTATGGAGCGAAGATACTATCCGAGGAGCGCAGTCAGGTATATGTTCTCGACGGAGATATACCATTCCTTGCTCAACGTAGCCAACAAGAGGCCAATTTCGTCATGGAAGCGAAGGCCGCTATACAACTCTTTCATCAATACTTCTTCACCTTGCCACCTGATGACGATTATATCAGATGGACGCTGGGCAAAGCTATGTACATGGTCGATGGAACAGGTATGAAGCAGAAGCAAGCCATGGAAGAAAACGGTTTCTTCTCTGATATAGTCTCTTCGTCGGCTACTTGTACAATCATGTGTGATAGTATCAAGTTGGATGAACACAGCAGAAAGTTCACCTATTATGGAACGCAGAACATCAGACGGCGTACCAAGAGCATTCGCCGTACCCTGATCACTAGTGGAGAACTGGAGAATGTGCCAAGGACACAGAACAATCCTCATGGATTGCTCATCACCCATTGGAAGACATTGAAGAATATAGACCTTGAATATTAACGACATGACAACAAAAGGGAAACAGAAAGAACTGCCCAAGTATAAGCGGCAGATACGTTATGTGTGTTGGAAACTCGCCAAAGGATGGAATGTTAAGAACAAGATAGAGAAGAGCAATCAGTGGGCATCCAAAAATCGCAAGACCTTCTTTGCATTGGTGGTCGGCTTTCTTTCCTTTGCTTTCGTGACCACAGCCATCTCTATTCTGTATGACATGACCCGCCCCAGCACTGATACTACACAGATGGATTTCAGTGGCAAGAGCGAGTCGATTGAAAACATCCAACCCATGATGAATGGACTTCGGCAAATTGATGAAAGAAAGAAAAGTGAGAAGATAGAACTCAAAAAGCTCACAGATAAAGGAGTAGCCATCCACAAGGAGCTGGATTCTCTGCTTGCTATTGACGTGAAGAGTCATGAGGATTCTGTTCGCATCATACAGGACTACCGTCAGTTAGAAAACATCGTAAACTTTTTAAAGAAAGGAAAATAATGAAGAAACTAAATCTTAAACAGCCGAAATACATCTTTCCGCTTGTTGTTTTCCTCCCTTTGACGTTCCTTGCATATGAGGTTTCCAATATGTTTGACGGTAACAGTACCGCATCCACAAAGGTTGCTACCGACTCTCTCAATATGGAACTTCCCGATGCCGACAATCAGGCAATGAAGGATAAATTGGCATCAATGGGAGACCGTGGAATGGGCGAAGATGGCTATTCGGCTATTGATGGACTCGGCATCGATGAGCAAAAGAAAGACTCTTCGGGTAACGGCTACAGTGAAGGCGAATTGGATCAGATTGACAAAGACAATGCCGACCGTATAGCCCAGCAAAAGGCACAGGAAGAAATGGAGCGCAGTCTTGCCGAATCAAGAAAACATATCAACCCCTATTCAGGCGGTGGATATGGTGGCAGCTACGGCGGAGGATCAAGAAGAAGCAGTGGTGGCAGCAGCCGTCGGGACGAACTTGATGACTATGCCAAGGAGCTTGAATACATACAAAAGCGCAGTCAGGCAGCACAGCGTGCCATTGATGCTGGCAGTGGCACCTACGGAGGCTATGGGGACGGCAATGACTCTTATGGCTATGATGGCAATCCATATGCAGGAGGTTATGGTGGAAACGGACGCTCCAACCGCCAGACTAGAGGGAAATCAAAGAAAGCTACCGAAAAGGTGCAGACGGTAGAGAAAGTAAACAGCCCTAATGCCGAGCGTTTCAACACAGTGTCTGCTACAAAGAATGTAGATGCACCGCTTATCAAGGCGATAATCGATAAGACCACCAAGGCCCATGAAGGAACTCGACTGCGTTTCAAGCTGCTCGACGATGTTACCATCAATAAGGTACTCTTAAAAAAGGGTACTTATCTCTATGGCCTTGTTACTGGCTTTGGTCAGCAGCGAGTCAGAGCTAATATCACGAGTATTCTTGTGGGCAGCAAGTTTATCAAGGTTAATCTGTCTGTTTATGACAATGATGGTATGGAAGGCTTTTATGTGCCTGAATCAGCTTTTAGAGACTTGATGAAAGAGGCTGGTTCGCAGGCCATGCAGCAGAATATGCAGTTTGGCAACAACTACGGATCGACACTCAACGGCGAGTCGGTAGCACTGCAAGCACTGCAAAACATCTATCAATCAGCAAGCAATGCCGTCTCTGCCAATATGCGCAAGAACAAGGCTCGTATCAAATATAACACAATCGTCTATCTTATCAACACTTCTGCCGAAGAATGACACCATTAGTCGTTAACGGACATACATAATTAAAACAAAGAAACCAATGAGAAATTTAGTATTTACGCTATTAGCAATTCTTTGCACCACTTCAACTTGGGCGCAGAAGAAATACCGTGACATCGTACCCGATACATCCAAGGTACATTATATCCATCGTGAGAGTATGAAGGATGCCTATATCTTTGATAGCGACCTTCGCAAGAACACGATATATGTGAACGAGCAGGTGACTACCCATATCGTCATGCCAGAGAATATCAAGCTCGTTGATATATCCACCACCAATATCATCGGTAATCAATGTGCGGACAACATCGTACGTATCAAACCTGCTGGCAGGATGTATGATTATGAGTTGGCTGGTACGATGACGGTTATTGGAGAACGACACATATCACAACTTAATGTTGTCTATGTGAAGGGGCCAGCTCGCGCCAATTCCATCTACAACATCAATCTCCAGGACACCAAGCGTTACAATAATCCTGATGTGCTGATGCCTAAAGCAGAAATGGCACGTTGCGCCTGGGCTATCTATGCCATGCCTGCCCGGTTTCACAATATTCAATATAAGAAGTATGGTATTAAGGCAGTTGTCAATAACATATATGCCATTGACGACTACTTCTTTATCGATTTCTCTCTTTACAACAGTACGAAGATTAAATTTGATATTGACGAGATACGTATTAAGCTCACCGATAAGAAAGAAACCAAGGCAACCAATACTCAAACGATAGAACTTACCCCAAACTATATGCTCAACAAGGTCAATTCATTCAAAAAGGGCTACCGCAATGTGATTGTACTGAACAAGCTCACTTTCCCTGATGAGAAAATCCTCAATTTGGAGATTTCCGAAAGTCAAATTTCAGGTCGTGTTATCTATATTCCTATAGAGTACTCTGATATTCTTCATGCCGATGGATTCGATGAGCAGATGATGAAGAGCCTAACGAGAAACTATAATCATAACATAGGAGGACAGCGATGAAAAAGATATTCTTATCCCTGATGTTGGCTTTCTGCCTACTCCCACAAACCCACGCTGGCGAGGATGACGAATATATCACCCTCAATACAGGACTATTGTTCCAAAATACCCTCAATGCTACATTTGGGTATGAGAAGGAGCTGAAATATGACAATGCCTTTGAAATCTTCGGCGAAGTTGGCAACCGCTGGGCTAAAGACCCCGAATGTGGCAAAGTATGCAACAAGTCCTTTTGGAAGAACTACTACTGGAATGGCGGAATCCTATACAAGAAGAGTTTGGTGCGTTGGAAAAATTCAACGCTCCGTCTCGACCTCGGTCCAGTGGCTGGTGCCTTTCGTGGAGATTATTTCTTTGGGGCAGAGGGCAGCTTTGAATACAGCTATACCTTTACGAATGGTTGGAAGTTCGCTCTCAAACAAAAGAACAACGTGAATTTCATGCACGGTGATACCTTTCGTAATGGTTTTACCATTGGTGTGAAGATACCTCTTTAACGATAACTGATATGAACCAAAAAGTATGAAAAGAAAAGTCAACTTTATGATATGGGCAGTAGCTATAATGTTACTGTCTTTTCAGCTGTCTTCATGTTCAGAACATATAGAAGACTGGCATGGTAATGTTACGGCAGGATCTATCCTTCTGTCAAACTACAGTATCATATCCGCACAGGGATATGACGCTTCAAAGATGACCGCCGTGGGTGTCGTCATTGGCACAAGACAGGATAGTATGTGGGTTGTCTCTACAAAGAACTTGGGACAAGCTTCTTATCTTGATACACTCATGAGTGTTCCCAGCGTTTCGGCAGACGAGAACGCACTTTGTGGCATCGACAACACATCCGCCATACTCAAATCTGACCGCAAGAGTCCTGCCGTCAAATCTATTATCGATTATCCTTCGCCAGTGAAAGGTTGGGCATTGCCTTCCATTGGGGAGTTAAGGATGTTGGCAGCTAATGTTGGGACAATAGGGAATGTTATGGAGACCATTGGCGGTGATGCCTTCCTTACAGTTCCTTACCTTAGCTCCACACAGGACGGTTCTTCCACACAGACAGAAGAACTGTATGCCAAATGTATCTCTTTACATTCGGGCTACATATCCTCTATCCTCAAAACCGACCCTGTACAGGTTCGTCCGATCTTGCGCATGAAAATGAACTAACCGATTATCCACTCTTGATATGGCAACAGAAGAAACCAAAGAGCAGCAACAGATATACAATATATTCCGCAGTTGTATCTATATCGTCCTGATATTTGAGATTGTGATGAATCTACCCATTGCTTCCAGCGATCCCATCGCAAAATTTCTCTTATCCTTCCTATACAAACTCAAACTGTTTAACAGTGTCCTCGGCTGTAAGTTTATGGAACTTGTTTGTATCGGTGTGACGTGTATAGGTACTAAGGCCAGAAAGGAATTGAAGTTTAATATGAAAACAATGGTTATCTATCCGTTGTCCATAGGCTTCTACCTTATTCTAACCAGTGTCCTTGTGCATAAGGACACCTGGGGAGGTACAATGATGGGCTTCCCGACCAACCGAATTATCTATGTCTTTTGTTCCGTCATTGGTATCATGCTTGTCCATCAAGGGTTAGATGCCATCAGTAAGTATTTCAACCATAAGCTGGGAGACGACCGTTTCAACTTTGAGGAAGAGAGCTTCCAACAGATGGAAGAGAAGATAGAGAATGATTACTCGGTCAATATACCCATGATTTTCTATTTCAAGAAACGTATGAGAAAGGGATGGATCAACATTATCAACCCCTTCCGTGCCACTCTTGTCCTCGGTACTCCAGGTTCGGGTAAGTCGTTTGGCATCATCGACCCTTTCATCAGGCAGCACAGTGCCAAGGGGTTTACTATGATGGTGTACGATTACAAGTTCCCGACGCTGGCCAAGAACTTGCTCTATCAGTACTGTAAGAACAAGAAATATGGTCATCTACCAGAAAACTGCGGATTCCACGTTATCAACTTTGCCAATGTACGCTATTCCAACCGCATCAATCCTATTCAGAAAAAGTATATCCCCGATCTCGCTGCTGCCTCCGAAACGGCAGCGACACTGCTTGAATCACTGAACAAGGGCGGTGGCGACAAGAAAGGTGGTTCAGAGGCTTTCTTTAAGAACGCTTCCGAGAACTTCCTTGCTGCCATCATTTATTTCTTCGTCAACTTTCACCCTATAGGATATTCTAAGGGAAAGAAACTGAAACGCTTCTTCCGCTATACAAGAGTCGTTAATATAGACAAAGTAGAAGAGGGTACACTCCAGTTGGTCTATAAAAACTGGACAGATTACGCTGGTGTCAATAAAAAGGATGAGATAGTCCTTGATTTCAATAATAAGAATTGGAGCAACGTTTCCATTGACGACAACGGCTTGTATGTAGAGCTGGACGGTTTCTCTTATGAAGATACAGAAGGATGTTTGGTGACCATACAAGAAACTTGGTATGAGAACAACAAGGGAAATAGAGTTGTTCCAGATACACAAACAGGCGAGTTCTCTGACATGGCTCATGTTCTCCAGTTTTTGAATAAACCCTACAATGACGTATTCAACATTCTGATGAGTGATCGTGCCATCAAGCCACTTATGGCTCCATTTGAGTCTGCTTTTAAGAACAAGGCTATGGATCAGTTGGAAGGTATGGTGGGTACGTTGCGTGTCGCAGCAGGTCGTCTTGCCACACAGGAAGCCTATTGGGTGTTTACTGGTGATGATTTTGACCTAAAGATTTCAGACCGTGAGCATCCCAGCTATCTTGTCATTGCCAACGATCCAGAGAAGGAGCAGGTCATTGGCTCACTCAATGCCCTTATCCTCAATCGTTTGGTGATGAAGATTAACAGTAAGAACAACTATCCCTGTAGTCTGATTGTCGATGAGCTGCCAACGCTATACTTTCACAAGATTGACCGCTTGATAGGTACGGCCCGAAGCAATAAGGTTTCCGTAACGTTGGGTTTCCAAGAGTTACCACAGTTGGAGGCGGACTATGGCAAGAATGGTATGCAGAAGATAATATCCACTTGTGGTAATGTATTCATGGGTGCAGCTCGCAACAAGGAAACATTGGAATGGGCGCAGAACGATATATTCGGTAAAGTCAAGCAGACAAGTAAGTCTATTTCTATCAACGATCAAAAGGTTTCCACCTCCATATCCGAGAAGATGGACAACCTCTTACCAGCTGCAAAGATTGCGGATATGGCCACAGGTTGGTTGGCAGGTCAGGTGGCAAGAGACTTCACGCCTACGCCAAATAATGCTATGAATACCTTTGAGATAGAAAACTCGACGGAGTTTAAGACCTCAAAGTATTTCTGCAAAACTAATTTCGATATGAAGAAGATCAAGACCGAAGAAGCCTTGTATGAGGATATACCGCCTATTTACAAATTCGGTTCTGACCGCGACATGGAAGTCATCCTTAATCGAAATTTCATTGAGGTCGATGATGACATTACCAGGATGATTAAGGAGTTATACCCAGAAGGTGAAAAAGTAAAGTCAAAATAAGACAACAACATGTACAAAGATACCACTGATCAAATAGAGAATATTGGCGAGCGACTAAAAAACGTTCGTCAATATCTTATCATGACACAACAGCAGGTTTCTCAATCAACAAGGATACCAGTCATTACTATATCAAAAATCGAACATAACAAGAATGTAAACTCCGATTCCTTTATCAAAATACTACAATTTTACTCGAACTACATATCCGTGGACTTTCTATTGGCCAAAGATTTTAAGATTGCAGATGCTGACCAATTTGCAAAATCATTCTCTATCAATACGATAGTAAAGGCTAAGTTGGAGCTTTTTCAGCAGCAGTTTGTCAAGCAACTCGAAAATACGAGGAATGATTTTATACAAAAGGTCTCTGCGACTATAGACCTACTTTAGCCGAAAAAATCCCTTTGGAAGTTGGATATAGTGAAAATATTTTGTATCTTTGATAAAAGAGTATATCATAACCTGATACAAAAATCAATTATTCACTAATATTCGTTTGCTATGCTTACACTGATTGCTGGATTGATAGGTTATTTGAGCTACTGCATATTTGCGTTTCTCACTAAAATTGTGATTTGGACCGCCTATGCTATAGGTGTCGTTCTTTGTTTCATGATAAGGCATGGTATCAAACTCTTAGGATATTGTGCCAAGTTCCTACTCCTTGTCGGTTATTGGATTTTTCAGCAGTTCTATCTTTTCTATCAGAAAAGACAAGTAAGAAATAAAAACGCTGCCTTTTACGCAGAGCCGAAAATATAGAAATGTAACAACCACAATAAGTGGATAAAAATATAATTTAGGTAGTTTTTTGCCCTGTAAGGGAAAAAAAATACTCACGAAAAAAGAAGGGAAACAGATGCTGAAATCTGTCTCCCTTTTTTACCTTTTTCTTGTCAAAAAAAATAGCTATAAAGAACTACTGATACTCTTCACCTTATATAGATAGTCTGAATCCTCCGCATAACCTATACGCTGGAGAAAGCGGAAATAGTCACCGCCTTTGTATTTGTACTGCACATAATCTTTGTACGCCTTCACCGACTCTTCCCAATTGTTGAAGCGATAATAACTTCCATCGTTTGGTTTCCGTAGTCCAAATAGGTTATTGTAGTTTAGGCAGACGTTAGAGGTGAAATAACCAGTCTCCAGCAGTGCCTGTGCAACTACAATCTTAGGAAAGGCAACCCCATACTTATCCAATGCCTGACAGAGATTGTTGATATTCAGCTCCTTCGGTGGTCGTGTTCCAAACCTAACATAGGCTATCTTATCACGAAGCCCTGTTATGTACTTATTCAAATAGGCAATGAACGGTGCAGGGTTAAGACTCTTTCCGTTGGCAGTAATCTTGATATGCAAGTGTGGTCCCGTCGATTTGCCTGTATTTCCTGATATTCCGACGATTGTACCAGCATATACCTCGTCGCCCTCCCTGACCGTAACAACTGCCAAATGACCATAGAGGCACTGTATATGACCGTAGTCGAGAACGACATGATTGCCATATCCCTTCTTGCTATAAACCACCTTTGTCACCCTTCCTGGGAGCATGGAATACACATGGCTCATATTACATTCAAGGTCAATACCGTCATGGAAGGAAGAACACTTCTTAAAGGGATCCTGCCGAAAACCATACCGAGACGTAACGCTGATAAAATCCAATGGAAGACACACATCCATCCTCTCCTTAATCAATCCAAAAAGCATACTGTCTTTGACATTGACAAAGACAGGTACATCCTTCTCAATGGATATTTCATGCCCCTCCGCTGTAGAGAAGAAATCAGTAAAATCCATTTTCGCATCACGTTCTTTTGAAGAAACTTTCATTGAATCCTGATAGGCATAAAAGTAGTCCTCATCTATCTTATCCGATTTGGCTTTGTTTATCACTTGCTTTTCATCCTCGCTTTCACGCATAATTGTGTAGAATTGTGCCCTTGATTGATAAGGAAAAGCGAGAAGTGAAACGCCTACAAATAACAACGATTTTACTTTCATCTTAAACTATTTTTTCCTAAATTTGAATCAAAATTACTACAAAAAATAATGTTATGGCAATGGTAAATCGTTTTTTAGAAAAAGACATTCCATATGGTAAGCTGGCCAATCTTGGCATCAGCAAAGAGAAAACGCTCTCTATGCCGAAGGACTTGTTGGAAACTTTTTTAAGTGGCAAGGTCACGCCACTTATTCAGGCCCAGATTCAATCCCAAAGTGGCAATGTCTATGATATTCCGTTAAAGTTACAGCTCGTCCAGGACAGGGCTGGGAACATACAGTTGATGACCTATCCTATCAGAAAGGAAATAGTCAGCGACATATCGCTCACTGATAACGACAAGGAGCGACTGCGCCGAGGAGATACTATTCGCAAGGAGGTTAAGGAAGATGGAATCCGCCGTACCCAATTCATCCAAATGGATAATGAAACAAAGTCGCTTATCAAGCGCAATGCGAGTAATTTGCGTATTCCAGAGCAGATTGCCCAAATGGAGAAGATCAATGACATACAGTTGGGTGCCAATCAGAAGCAAGCCATCAAGGAAGGCAAGCCTGTTGAACTCGAAGTCGGCCATGAGAAGGTTTCCGTTGGTGTAGATCTGAAAGAGCCACAAGGCTTTAAGGTCGTCCAAGGAGACATGGCAGAATGGGATCGCCAACAGAAGATAAAATACGACATCGCCAACGAAGGTTTCATGGGCTATGTTCTCACAGACCAAAACCGCTGGGAATACAAGCAGGTAGTCGATAAACTGCAATACAAGGAACAAAAGCGTGAGGTCAAAGAAGAGCAAAAAGTTTCTACTGGTATGAAGCTATAACCCATATTATCTTCTTATCACAACACTAAGAGTTCCATAAAAACTCAATTAATAACCAATCCCTTGATTGGGACACTTTAATACAATTACCGAACACAGCTGACAGTCGTCTTCTCGGTAGTCTTTAATATATTTCCCCAGTTTTAAAGACTGATTTTCAAGGAGCATAAGATCGTTGTTTTATGCCCAGAGAAGACTATTCTCCTGTCACGGGGAATCACACAAAAAACATACATTCCTATCAGGGACATGCCTATGTTTCTGACGGGACTTACCGTATGCTCGACTTTGGCAATCTCGATTTACAGATTGTCATGGCCGGGCTTTTTGCGTTTTGTCTTCTCTGCTTTTCCATAACACATAATTCATTTCACCTATGACTAAGGAAATTAAACCGCTGGTGGAGCAGGAAGATGCCATTCAGAAGCAAGCGAAGTCTGTTTCTGATAAAAAGACTGCAAACAAGTTAGAAGTGTACTACTCATCTGTTGCGTATCTGCAATTTGAGGAAGACACCCAAGTGTTGGCCAACCTACACAAGAAAGGCCATGTCAATAAGCTCCTGAAAGAAGCTGCCAACTACGACCAGGGCGATGCCATCGAACTTGACAAGACCTTTAAGTCGCCTCTGCAAAACAAAGGCGATGACCTTGTGAAGGAAGATAAAAACTATGCGATAGTCTATAATAGTTCTGTTGGTGGCACCTATGAGGTGTATCGCAAAGTGAGCGAACAGAACGTAAAAGAGAACATTGAGCGTTATGGACTACCCGATAATGCTACCCAAGATGTAAAAGACCTTGCTCGTGCCGCAGAAAAACAGCAGCATGCAGTCTCTCCAGCAGAGGAAAAGCTTTCGCCAATGTTGAATCAATACGACTCGATGAAGGCAAAGCATCCTGATGCAATGGTACTCTTTCGCTCTGGCGACTTCTACATGGTCTATCGTGAAGATGCCGTAAAAGCCTCGAAAGTGCTTAACCTTTCGCTCACACAAAAGGCCCCTGGCATCGACATGGTAAGTTTTCCGCATCATGCCCTCGACACCTATCTTCCCAAACTTATCCGTGCAGGTGAGCGTGTGGCCATCTGCGATCAGCTCGAACTTACTTTTGGAAAGGAGAAGGTGGAGCAAACGAAGGCTGCTAAGAACGCCACTGATGCTAAAGAGCTAAGGGATCAGCTTGCCAGCAAGATAGTCGAGACCGTAGGGAAAAACAATCATCATGCCTTTGTACTCTCTCTTTCTGATAAAGCCGTAAGCGTGGAGACGGTCAAGGGTGAAACCATAGAACTGGCTAAGATGCAGGTGTTGCGTGGGCGTGTTACCTTCACGGACACCGAAGGTAATAAGCTCCAACTGCGAGATCTAAAGCCTGATGCCATTCAGCAGCTCACCGAAAAGCTGCCAACTATTGCCAAAAACCATATAGACGGATTGCGAGCCAAGGAGACTCTTTCGCAACCAAATCAGCAGTCTGCCTCTGCATCTACCTCTACCTCTCCCCATACGGCCACTACCGATCAGCAACAGCAATTCATCGATGACATCAAGGCAGCAATGGGCAGCTCTAAGATGGTTATTCTCCCTGACTTCGGTACGAAGAAGGGCGTGGTTGCTGGCACAGACGAAGACAAGGGCATATCGCTAAACCGTGTTTATGCCTGGAATGACAATATATCATTTGCAGGTTCTGTACCTGGTGACGACTCAAAGAAGCGCAGATACTATCACCCAGAAAACATCCGTCCCGATTTTTACAACTACCTCATTAGCGAAGTGAAGAAAGCCGTTGCCCCTCAACTCATCACGGAGAATGGTCAGAAGGTAACTTCTGCCAACCTCTTCGAATCGCCCAAGCAAGAGGGAAAGTATTTCTTCTATGCACGCCTCGACGGTGTGGGCTTGCACCCCAAGGCCGTCAAGGAGCAGGACGTGGATGCTTTTATGAAGAAAGAAATATCTGTCAAGGATATGTTCGCCAAGTACTATCCTTCCAAGATGGCCAAGCAGCTTAGTAAGGAGGACTTCGACAACCTAAAACTTTCTGATGGCAGGGAGCTGACAACTTTCCGTGTTTACAAGCAGCGTAACGAAAGCAAGCCTCATTTCGGAGAATACATGTTGTATGCCGAAATGGGAGACAAGCGATTCCATGCCACACCTCTCACGCACGACCAACTGGATGTGTATTTTGATCGAACACAGAGCAAAAGTCAGATTGCGGAGAAGGTCATTGGTGAGCAGCTGCATCTTAAATCAGCCTACGAAAAATACAGATTCCCAGAGAATATCCCAGTGCAGGAAATCCGTGTTAGGAAAGATGCGGAGGGTGCATGGCTCATATCTGCGACTGTCCAAGACAGAGGTCAAACGCCCGAAAGGAAGATGTCTAACAACGACCTCTATTCTCTTTTCAAGTCGAAGACGGCCTCTAGAGAACAACTCGGAGCTAAGTATCTGACGGAGGATGTAAAGGAGCTTTCCCTTACCAAGAAGTTAGACCGTTCGCAGGGGTTAAAGCTTTGATTTCTCATTAGCAATTCAAGACAAAATTATAAACCTAATGTCATTCCCCTCACCGATGAGGGAGAATGACAATCATACAAACAATACTAATTCAAAATGGAAAGTAAGTCATTCGAAGAACTTGAGCGCCTCAAACAGGAAGGGCGCATAGGCTGGGTAGAATTCCTCCAGCAGAGTGAATACAGTAAGAGTTATCAGCAGTGGCTCGCTGATCGAGGTGCCGAGCCTGACGAGGACAATGCCGAGTTGTTCCTTGAACAAACCGATGCTATGTTTCTCGAAAGTCAAGATTTATTGATGTAAGTTATGGCGTATCAATATCACAACAATTCGCAGTCATCCAGCGACAGAGCCATTGAGAAATTTTCAGAAATGATGATTTCTCGACTCGAAGAAGCCAAGACAAACAACTGGCAAAAAGGCTGGATAGGTGGTGAGGGAAACTTCGGTATGCCACAGAATCTGAACGGTCGAAACTATTCAGGTACAAACTCTCTGTTCCTCTTCATGGACACAGCCATCAATCATTATGCTGCCCCTGTATATATGACCTTCCTGCAAAAGGAGAAAGAAGGATTGCGCCTGATGAAAGGCTCGGAGGCCATGCCAGTTATCTACTGGGACATGAGCATCAAGGACGGCAATGGCAAGAAGGTGTCCGTTGCCGATTACAAGAACATGAGCAAAGCAGAGAAGGAGGCGTGCGAGATTGGCCCATTTCTCCGCTCGTTCCGTGTTTACAACATTGACCAGACCAATATGCAGGAGGTCAACAAGGAAAAGTATGACCAAATTATAGCACGTTTTCAAAATCCTAAGATTGCTGACACCGAAGGTATGTATCAGAATAAAGCCCTTGACAGAATGTTTGAGCGTCAGGAATGGCTATGTCGTATTCAGTATGATAAGCCTTCTGATGGTGCCTACTTTAGTCCATCACGTGATATGATTGTCCTTCCTCAAAAGGGACAATTCAAGAAAGGTACATCGGAGTCGGAGATTTACAAGGATGGTATGGAGTTTTATTCCACTGCTCTCCATGAAATGGCTCATTCCACTGGTACGGAGGAACGGTTGAACCGCAATATTCATAACCATTTTGGCGACCCGAAATATGCCAAGGAAGAGCTGGTGGCAGAACTTTCATCAGCTATGGTTGGGAACACCATGGGATTTGATCGCCGTATTCAGGACAACAACGTTGCATACATCGATGGCTGGCTCAAAGCATTGTATGAAGAGCCTAAGTTTATTGTATCAGTAATGGCTGATGTCAACAAGGCTTCCAATATGATTTTGGAAAAGGTAGATGCACAGAAAATTGCTTTGGGGGAGTCTCCAATTCTTGGTGCCAAGCACGTTGAGCCACCTGATCTGACGCAGGGGAAACATAAGACACAAACCGTTGATTCTTCTAAGACCAAAAAGCAAGGAGAAGAGAAAAAGACAATCACGGCAAGTGTCTATAAACTGCCAACTGGCTCCTATGTCATTCAGGCTTCTGTCAATGGTCAGAATTTAGATCAGAAACCTATCGACAACAAAACCGCAGTAACCTATCTCCGCCTTAGTGATGACTCGCAGAAAGCAACAATGCTATCCTCCATTGTGAAGGATAAGTATGGTGATGAATTGCAACATCCCAAGGCAGAACGGCAAGTATCAACAGGATTAAAACTATGAGAGGCTTATGAGAGAACATCAAGTAGATTTCAAGGCTTTGAAGGCTAAGGTTGGTATTGACGACATAGCCTACAGTCTCGGTTATCAAATTGACAGAAAAGCAGGAATGGGACGGTACGTTGAATTTGTACTGCCCGATTCCGCAGGAGGAAGAAAGGACACCATCATAGTTAGTCATATTCACGATAAGGCACAACAAACTTTCTTCCGTCGTAACGGTCAGCGTGGCGACGTTATCAACTTTATCCAAGAGAACGCGAATTCCTTTGGTGTGAGTGGTCGTAACAACTGGGATTTAATCAGTAAAGTCATAGCGAAGTTTGCCAACCAACCCATCGACGATAAGCCACAGAGGGCATACGCTCAACTCAACGGTGCGAGTAAGCCTTTCGACCCCAAACTTTATCATACAGAACCAATCCTGCAAAATATGACCGCTGCCCAATACATCTTCCGTCAGCGCAACATCAAGAAAGAGACTATCGAGGACTTTGCGCCTTGGATTCAGAGAGTGAAGGACACACGTTTTAACAGCGATTATGTCAATATAGGCTTTCCTTACGTCAAGCCTGGATCAGATAAGGTGGAAGGTTATGAGATACGAGGCTATGGCAGCTTCAAGCGCAAGGCCACTGGCACTAATTCCACTACCGCTGCATGGATTGTTGACTTCTCAAAAAATAACAATCCGCAGGACATCAAGCATGTCTATTTTGCCGAAAGTGCCTACGATGTGATGGCTTTCTATCAGGCAAACAAGGCAAAACTAAAGGGAGAACTGGAGCAGTCAGTCTTTGTCTCCATTGGAGGCACATTCTCCAATCAGCAGGTCGGTGGTATTATGGATCACTACTCCAACGCTCGTGCCGTCGATTGTTTCGACAATGATGTGCCTGGGCGTATCTATGGGATGCGTATGGTGGGGGTCGTAGAGAAGATACCTTTCAATATCGTACAGACCGATGATGCTATCAGGGTAAGTTTCAATGGTGTTGAGCATAAGCTGGATCCACGAAAGGCAACGCTGAATAGTCTTCATGATTTTATACGCTTCAATCGTAGATATGGAGTCGAGAAAGCACCTGCTGCTTTCAAAGATTGGAATGATGTTGTGATGAATAAGCCTACGTCTCAAATCCTTTCCAAAAGTAAGTTCGAGCGTGAGGACAATCTTAGGGAAAAGCGGATGGGTGGGCTAAAGATGTAGAGACTATGGACGTATATATCAAACCAGATTACAGACAGTTCTTTGCCGAGCAAACAGGGCTGACCCTGATGTTTATAATGTCGATCATTGTCATGCCCTTTTCCTCCATCTTAGGCAACGGATATATCCAAATCTGCTTTTCAGCACTTTCCCTGCTGTTGGCTATCGTGGGCATCGTAAGGTATATCACACTTACGGCCATAGTGTGGATTATCAGCGATAATAAGCTCTGCCGTATTCGTGGCGTATTCTCACGCCACACCGACTATTTAGAACTATATCGTGTGGTGGACTATAGCGAGTCGCAGAGTTTTTTGCAAAAGCTATGGAAGGTAAAGACGGTAAGTGTCATTTCCACTGACAAGACAGATAGTACGATGGTGATGTATGGCGTGAATGCCAGGCATGATATAGTCCAGCTTATCAGAAATAGAGTAGAAAATTGTAAAAAAGAAAAGAGAATATATGAAATCACAAATCAGTAAAAAAGGATTATTCCTCATCGCTTTGGTGTGCTATTTCAACACTTCTATCCATGCTGCTGTCGTACAGGTAGATCCTGCTTTGGCAGGTGCCATTACATTGCAGATGAATACTTTGAGAAACATCTATTCTAAGCGTGAGAAGACGCAGAATAAGATTATTGCTGCCGAAGCTGCAGTAACGGTAGCCTTGGATCAGATGCACAAGGTAGAGGATAAAGTGTTGGGGTATATGGCAAACGTGCAAGGTGCCTTTAAAAACCTTTATCAGATAAAGCGTGCTGGTGAATTAGTTGTGAAGGAAATTCCCTCCAACATGAATAATGTGCGTCATGCCATCAAGGTTGGTGGCTTTGAAGGAACGTTTCTGGCTACAACGGTTGGTACGGAGCTTAGCAGTATGACCATGGATATGATGAGCCTCTATCCTTTCTTAGAGCAGCTGGTGACCACTGGCACATACAACACGACCGATTACGATAGCCAGGGAAACATTAGCAAAAAGAAGAACAAGGTGAATCTTCTCAACTCCGCAGAACGCTTTTACATCTGCAATACCGTGGTTGACAAACTTGAAAGCATCAATACCTCGCTTTATCTTCTCGCTTGGGAGATACAGACCATGCGCTGGCGTGACCTCTTCTTCAAGCTCGATCCCGAAGGATGGGCAGCGGTCATGACTGGAAAGAATATCGTGGAAGGCGTTGTGAGCGACTGGAATTATAATCTACGCAGATACAATTAAACATTAACCATAACAAAAAGGTACTTTAATGGAACAATCAGATAGAGAGTTTGGCCTATGCCCAGTTTGTGGGCATGGTCATATTATCAAAACTAATAGAGATTACGTTTGTACTAACCGATTAAATCGATCATCAGAGCATGGTGGTTGTCGTTTTTCAATACCTCTGCATACACATGGTATTGATATAACCGATGGAATGATTCGCCAGCTGATAAGAAGTGGTTGCACTGAATATACGGAAATGTGCGATCAGAAAGGATTCCCTTATCAGGGACGCTTTATAATTAACCCTGGTAAAGGTTATAATATAGAAACCGAAACACGACCTATTGATGCAGTGTGTCCTAACTGTGGAGGACAAATCATTCAGACAAGGTTTGGGTATGCTTGCGTCAACCATCTATCCGTCAACTCATTATGTAACTTCATCATACCCAACTTCATCTGTAATCGCTATATCACCGTTGAAGAAGCAGAAGCCTTCTGTAATGGGAATGGTGATATTCTCGACGGTTTTTTCAACAAGCAAGGCAAGTGGTTTTCTGCCTACCTCACAAGGACAGAGAATGGTAATGTGGAACTATCTTCAATCATTGGCAAATGTCCAGTATGCGGACAAGACGTTTTGGTTGGTCCGACAGCCTTTAACTGTTCCAATTATAGACACGGATGCGATTTCAAAATATGGAGGCACTACTATGGCCATAAGGTAAACCTCCAGGACGCAAAGGAACTGCTGGGTCATGGTAAGCTAAAAATGCCTTTCGAGGCCTTTGATAAACTCGGTCACGTACATGCCCTCACGTTGAAAGTTGGCCTTCATAACGAAATACAAGTAACATCATATAAATAAAGATGAACATGAAAGAGAATCAAGTTTCTTTAAACGAACTTTTGCGAAAGGCAAAAGAACGGTCAGACTTGTCGCAAGAGGTATTGCGACAGAGCCTTCACGCCCTGTTGGGAGCAATCAGTGAAGTTATGGACGATGGTAAGGGTGTTGTACTGGACAACTTTGGTAGTTTCGAGCTACGAACAATCAAGCAGCGTACCATAACCCCTCCACCGCCCAACAAAACACCCATCGTGGTGCCAGAGCATCAGGTAGTACGCTTTAAGGCATACAAGAATTTTCTCATTTACCACATGAAATATTAAGGAACGATGAAAAAACTGACATATATTCTCATCTTCGTAGTATGCGCCTTTGTAAGTGCGTGCCATTCACCCAAGGACGAAATGTTTGAAAAGGCGCAGGAAAATCTTAAAGCCTCGCTTGACTATCCCAAGCAACTGAAACTGACTGCCCATACAGAGCCTGATTCAGCCTTCGGCGTAAACTATTTTACTCGCAAAGAGATTACAGGTATGCTAAAGGTTATGGATGTTGTAACTAAACAACTCATGGCAAAGACACAAGGAGTAACTGACATATCTAAAGCAGACGTATATACGGTGAACCTTATGCGTCGTCAGATGAACGCAGCCACAGAGGTACAGACGATGATTTTCAAGAACACGCCCAAAGGTGAATGGTCGGGTTGGAAAGTGAAGCTCGACTATGAATGTGTTGATAAAGACGGTATCAAATATCGTGCTGAACGCTGGGTGTTCTTCGACAGAGAAGGCAAGAATGTAGTAAAGACTTTTGAAATACCTTTGCCGTGATAGAATCTACAAAGAGGATAGAAAACCTCGTGAAAGAATTATACAAGTGCCACTCTCTGCATGACGCAGGAACGGCACTTGTGCTTTTTGATGTCGGTACCTCTTTTGTCGCTATTGGTAACGATGCCGATAAGCTATACCTTACGTTGGGCTGGGAAATCACCGATTTCTCTGACGGAGATACCATCTATTCGTATATAGTTATTTCTCCCTATGGAGCAAAGATATTGCAGGATCAACGCCTCAATATTGAGACGTATAAGGTTGAGCAAAATTATAAAATCAGTGGTCAATCTACAGCGACTGTGCAACAGGCATTGGACTACTTACGATTATTTATAGGTAAGGAGTGTCTGAACTATCCCATTATAACGCCCCCTGTTACAATAGAGGGAGTCGGATTCATCAGAGAAGCACGCATTACTTCACTTATCATCAATGCACATTCTATTGAGGTGTGCATCGATAATACCGAACTGATTGAAGTGGTCAAAGATCATGAATGGAATTTTAGCCGTTCTGGGCTTTCTCTGCTAGGATATCTATCAGACTTAATAGAGCAACAAGTTTCTTATATGGCAAGCCTTATACAAGCCCAGGCACAGACTCTAAGGAACCAAAGAACACAGAATACGGCTTTGTATGAACAGTATCTCAACAAAAGACGTGAGGTATCGCCTAACACCATTGTTATTATTCCAGTCAAAGATTTTTACCTGACTTTTGATGATGATGCCATCGACGTTTCATGTGTTCAGAAGGGAGTACTCTTGTATGAATGTAATGTGTTTGGTTTGCGAGGCCGTACCGTTGCACTATTGGATGATAGACAAGTCAAAACAATAAGATCAACCCACCAACTAATAGTAGTGGGTATTCAGAAACATACTCCATTGTATAAGTTAGGATTGAAAGAAAGTTTCCTCAATATAAAATGTAATTATGAACTTACCTATACTGATGTGGTAATCCGCAAACAGAAAGATGGTGAATACGTCATTTCAGCAAGCTATTGTGGGCATCCACTTCCCGAAACACCAATCCTCAATAACATTGGAGGATATTACTGTAATTTGCCGTCCTGTAAGGAACGCAGTGCCATACTCTCATCACTCGCCCACCGCACCTACGACAGCCTGATTTCGTCGGTTTTCGACTCCAGCGAGTGAAATAAATAACAAATAATAATAAAAAACCATATCATAACGTTATCATTGTAGTCTTTAATCAAAAACCGTAAAGCATGATTCGTCGATACAGTCTACTAATTCTATCAGTGCTATTCTCATCCACTGTCTTTGCACAGGATGACACTGCCAACAAGCCACAAGAGCCTATCTTGGGCTATTATCACTTGGGAATGAACTTTGAAGAATACTGGAGCCAAACACAGAAGAAGAAAGAGGCTACAGAAATTTCAGATTCCATTACCATGCAGTCAAAATACATTCTTTCCATCGATGGTATTGCCTTTAACGTAGATGATATAAGAAGTATTTCAGGTGATATTGGATATTTAGAATATAAAAACTATACAAAAGGAACATCACCACTTTATTTTACAGATTGCGACTATTTCCTTGAAAACAAATTAGTTTCTGTTACAGTTAAAACTCCTTTACCTGAAACGGAAGGTTTTTGTTATATGCCATCAGCCTTATATGAGCAAGAGCGTTTGCCCAAGAATCAATGTTTATTTGATGTCCATAATGTTGATCAGCACAACCAACTGGTTAGGCTTACTGAAAGATTAGAAATCTATCTCTCTCAAAAGTACGGCAAACCAACCAAGGAGTATTCCATTACTAAACTGCAACCTTTGCACCAAGGTGAGCTTTTCCGCCAATTCTCTGCTCACTGGTTTAGCTTATGTAAATCGGGGGCAATCTTGCCCAAAGCAGAGTGGCAATCAGGGAATATGAAAGTTATAATGGGAATAACCAATTCAGCGACCATCTTCATATCCTTCTTAGATGAAGTTTCGTTATCTCATCAGAATCTTGACAGAATCTTTGCACCAGTAGAGCAGTCAAAGTCTACTGCCGAGTGGTAGTCATGGCTTAACGCTTAAACCTTCTCTCGTCGTCTATATCATCCCAGTTACTTTCTCCCCCAACTTCCCACTCACGATTAGAATGATGTCCAGAGCCAGTAGGACGCAATAAGTTCCCAGCATTGATATGTTGGGAATTTGAGTTTTGTGGACTTGTCGGAGGTGGCATAGCAACCGCCCCCCTCTCGTGCTTTGCAAACTGGGATAGGTCTATATCTGTATCCCGCAGATTGACGATTGTGGAGTTACCCATATCGACGGCATAGACCGAAACCTCTCTTCTGAATATAAGGATTTTAGCATTACGTAGATTGTCATATAGTTGTCCTCTTTCAGCAGTCCCCAATATCTCCTTGATTTGGTTTACAGTACCATCAATCTTTTCTTTGCTCCTATCATGACAGATCTGAATAACACCCTCATCATCGATATGTCCAAACTTGCAAAGGGTAGCCCTCTCTTCTTCGGTCGCAGGATTGAATCCCTGGATCCATTGCCTCCTGAAATTTTTGCGTAAAATAGAAAAGTCCTTCTCATCAACCGCAATCGAAATTTTGCGCTGCTTATCTCTGATATACCCATCGTGATAGATATTGACCCTATATTTCCACCACAGTGACTTGTTTATCTCGCCGATAGTAAGTTTATCGTTTTCCTCAATCAGTTTGTGTACAAAGCCTAAAATAGCCTTTTCACGTTCTCCGACAGGTATATCTTGCTGTTGCTTGAAAGCAAGTAAAGTCTTTATGTCTAAGATGTCGCTACCTTTATATACTGCCTTGTTTTTGTGATCCACCACCATATATCCATAAGGAGCATCTTTCTTCCCAATAAAGACGAGAGATATGCCCAGCTTCTTTTTCAGCATCTTATTTAGATCTTCTTTGTTTGAAGTCAATCCCCTATATTTCAAAAGTATGGCCTTTAACCTTTTGCGCTGCTTGCTGCTTTCCTCCTTCGTTGTCTTTGTCATCGCCAGTTCTATCTCTTTGATGACAATGCTATCAAGCACAGTACCCCCTTTCTTGACATTGAGCTTGTCATCTTCCACATAGCTCTCATACCCATTGCTCTCCAGAATAGCCTGAAATTGTCCCAACGTTGCAAAAGAATACTCCATAGCCTTCTGAATGATACTCTTTGCTTCACGCTTTGGCTCTATTCCCATGATTTTGTTGATGATAGCCTGGGAGCGTAGTCTTTCGTTGTCATGTTCTATCTTCTTGCCTTGTGGATTAACTCTGCTCGTCACAATGTGGATATGATTGTTGCCTGTATCGTGATGCGCATAAATCAAGACTGGTTGTCCCTTATCAGCATACCCCATTTCTTTTAAGTACTGATGCGCAATATCCAGTAGCTGATCATGCGTATATTCCTGCTTCTTGCATGATATAGAGACATGAAACTGGGTATTCTTGATATTCTGATTGACAGACGAATACTTCACCAGATACTCCTGTAAGTTGGCAGCAGTCACATTTCCAGTCTTTTGAAGATAGTCAAAATTTGAGATTTCTAAAAGCTCTGCTGTACCCTTAGACACTTTTCTTTCGTTATAATTGACAGCATTGAATGTGCTGCTTGAATGGAGAATGGTTGCTATCATCGCACTTTAATTGATGTAAAGGTAGCTTCGGTAAAGATAGCCAGGATGACATCTGCCAAACCGTCACTGGTCAATAAATTAAAGTGCCTCGAAACTACGATGCAAATATAACATTTTTAGCTGGATTAAAGTTCTATAGCCTCGCCTAAAATTTGTATCTTTGAGTAAGAACATCATCGCACAATTGCATGAAAGAAGACAAAAGAACAAATCGCATCAACCTCCATCTTAACAATAAAGAGTTAGATCTATTCAAAAGTAAAGCCAAAAATTACAATCAAATGGCTGCTATGATTCGTGATGCAGTGGCACAATTCAACGACAAAGGAACTGTTAAACGCATAGAATCTTTGAATAAATTAGCCGACTTGATAACAGAATTTAATCACGAAATTTCTAAGCAGGGAGTAAATCTTAATCAGATTACCAAGCGTGCTAATGAACTAATTTACAAAGGAGCATTAGACAAAGAATACTACGAAGAAATTATTCTCCCTCATGTTTCTGACCTAAAAAAAATGATGGCCACCATGAAAAAGCAGCAATCAGACATCTTCAAAAGATTGCTGGAAATCTAAAAAAGACATCATTTTTTGTCCTAATATCGGAGTTGCGACGATATTTTCCCCACTTTCGTGGGCAAGTAACCTTTATGTGCCAATTTGAAAAATAGGCGCCTAAAGGTACAACTTGCTACACATTTTCTACGCCATTTTTCAATCACTTTGTACATGATATTTGCAAGTCATTTTCGCCATTCCTCTCTAAATTCATTCTGAAAATCTGTATTATATTCGATTAGACCGTATCTTTTATTGCCAATCATAAAAGCAAAATAACAAACAAGCAATAAAACAAAGTGTATGCTTTGCAACCGAATATAAAAGTTGCTAAACAAAAAGGCAAAATATATGCTATTCAAACAATCATAAACTTTGCCAATCATAAAAGCAAAATAACAAACAAGCAATAAAACAAAGTGTATGCTTTGCAACCGAATATAAAAGTTGCTAAACAAAAAGGCAAAATATATGCTATTCAAACAATCATAAACTTTGCCAATCATAAAAGCAAAATAACAAACAAGCAATAAAACAAAGTGTATGCTTTGCAACCGAATATAAAAGTTGCTAAACAAAAAGGCAAAATATATGCTATTCAACAATCATAAACTTTGCTGATCATAAAAGCAAAATAGCAAACAAACATAAAAACAAAAAGGGTAAAAGGTCATCGGTGACACCACTACTCGGAATGGTAGAACTGGAGGGAAAAGGTCGATCTGACATCAATGCTGCATATAGTCTTACCAGTTGCCGTTGAAAAAGTCGTAATATTATCGTTGTTTTATCTGGATAAAAATAAAATAACCTTGATTTTTTGGGAGCGTTTATGAAAAATATCCATGGTCATTAGTCCACTTCGTAACCTTTTGAGAAGACTGGAGACTCGGCTTCTGTACGTCATCGACCTTATTTTTTTCCCTTTAGTTAAAAGTTTCTCTCGCGCGCGTATAAAGCTTTATTTATTATATTTATTTATAAGCTTTATTTAAGAGCGTTGTAAGTTCTTGAAAATCATAGTAATAACCTGTTATTATGTAACCTTTTGAGAACGATTAAGTAACCTTTTGAGAACGATTAAGTAACCTTTTGAGAACGATTAAGTAACCTTTTGAGAACGATTAAGTAACCTTTTGAGAACGATTAAGTAACCTTTTGAGAAGAGTCCTCCTTCTTTTCCTTGATTATTTAAGGCAACAATCTGACTTTTTGAATTTTTGTCACATTTCCTTTGCTCTGTCTTGTAATTTACCTACATTTGAATTGTCGTTTCGATGCACTTTAATACAATTACCGAAACAGCTGACAGTCGTCTTCCCGGTACCCTTTAATCAAATTTTCGCTACGACATCAGAGATTAGCAATTCTGAAAATTTAATTAAAGGGTTTAACAATGACAAAAAGACGAATCACCCTCATTGAAAATGGCGACGTGGGCAAATGCTCATTCAGTTTCAACAACCTTATTCTTCGTTCTCCTCTTCGCTATACGATGATGGAACGCCGTTTCCTCTATAAACTATCGGAGGCTATCAAGATGCGGTATGAGGAAATGAGATTGGCGATGCGTGATAACTGGCAGAACCTCGTGTTCAATATGACGGATCGGGATTTGGCTTCGGTCGGCGGAAATACCAACGTTATGCGTACCTACAAGACGGTGCGGGATTTGGCCCAAAAAGCAATCATTCAGTTTCATGAGAATGAAGACAAACAGCTGGTGGTGGATTACTTTCACTGGATAGATGCTTTCAGATGGAACACCTCGACAAATGATTATACCATACGTGTCTCTCCAGAGCTGTATGAGTACGTCATCAATCTTACCAAGTCGTTTACCATCCTCAATCTGCATACGGCAATCTTGCTGGAGTCAAAATACTCGCAAAAATTCTATGAGATATGCTGCCTCTATTCGGGTGATTTCCGCTATATCGACCCTACGACTCCCGATGAAACTTACAAGAAGAGAATCTTGAAAATGTCGGTCGAAACCTTTCGTTTTACCTTCGGACTATCAGAACTCCATGATCCTAAGACTGGAGAGTTGCTGGAAAAAGAGAAATATCAGCGTTTCAAAATGATGGTAGAGAAAGTTATCCTGCCAGCACAACGAGAATTGTATGAGCTTTATCAAAACAATCAATGTGATGTGTGGTTCGACTTTGAGGTGGCTGACCGGTATGGGCGTGGCAGGAACGGATCACCCAAAAGCCTGCGCTTTTACGTTTATTCAAGAGAGTTTCCAAAGTCTAAAGATGCCGATAAGGATCGACCATGGCAGGAAGGCGATACTCCGCTATTTCCATTCGAAAAGAAAGATGACAAAAAGGCTTCAAAGGAAAGAACTTATAAGCAAACTGACTGGCTTAGCCTCGATGGAGATTTCCAAAGAGACACGGTACGCCAACTGCTGAA
>OBRT01000053.1_pt1 | contig 50431 bp, 40 predicted proteins | sample 1494891 | NCBI WGS metagenome assembly OBRT01 (sample SAMEA3360688, study PRJEB22359) | human gut metagenome | biome: ENVO:urban biome; feature: ENVO:human-associated habitat; material: ENVO:feces | place: Bangladesh | collected 2011 | reverse complement strand
AGCTCCCAAAAGTCCTAACCCTCCTGCATTACTCACAGCAGCTGCCAAACGCCAACCACTACACCACACCATTCCGCCCGATATAATGGGATATTGAATGCCAAAGAGTTGGCAAATACGATTATTTTTAAATAGTTCCGCCTGTTCCATTGTTCCACAAATTATAACATTATTTTCGATTAATCTAACTTCTATAAACCAACAGCTTTGACAATTCTATCAACACAAAATTTAATCGGGATAGAAACAGAAGTTGTTATTGCCACTAAAATAATAAAAATTAATATAGGTCTATCAAAACTATAAATAAATTTTTGGAACAAATAGTAACAAAAAAACGAATGTGTTAGCCACATTATCATTGAATATTTACCAAAAAACATAAGAATCGATGATGTTAATTTACTAATATTTATTTGCAAAAACAAGATAATATAAGCCAATATAAAAATAAAATCAATTGCTCCCGTACTTATGAAACATTTTATCGTTACCAAGGATAGAATCAAACATACTACTAACCATTTTTTACCCTCAAAAAACTTAATTTTCAATCCGCGTTTATCATTAATGCGGTGAAACAGAGCGCCTAAAACAAAAGTAAAACTTAATTCTAAATAAGTAATTACCTTTGCAAATACAGTATGATGTGCATGTGCAGGAGCGATATGGCGACTTATTATATAGGCTGTTACAAAATACAAAGGACAAAAGAGAAGAAATGCCTTCAAATTTCCTAACCTATCAACTATTTTAAAAAGATATAAAGATGTTAAACTCAATAGAGCATAAAAGAACAAAAACCAATGTTCAAAATTATAAGAGTTTTCCCAACTTACTACATTTCCTATAATTTTTTGCAAGTTTCCAGGATATATTTCAGGATTCACATAAGAACCTATACTTACGAAAATAAGCAAAATAAACCAATATGCAATGTACAATTTAAGAAGTCGTTTTACTTGTGATATTGGTCCTATATCACGTCCAGAGACATAAAGGTAATGAAGTCCATATCCGCTAAGTAACAGAAAGAATCCAACAGGAAGGCAACTATGAGTTAAGAGTGTAACCAAAGGTTTACCACCAATAAACAATAATGGGTGACAGTTATTCACAATATCAGGTTTTGCAAAAAGATGAAGAAAAATCATCATAAGGATAGCTACACCTTTGAGCATCAGACTCGTTTCTTTTGACATAATTTGAATACAATTTATGCGAGCCACTATATTCAATAAAAATAGGTTTCAAAACAAGTACAAAGAAACGTGGACGTTGAACTTATCCACGTTCCTTAGGTACTTGCCGGAAACCTATAACCCCAGATAAGCAAACACGCCCACGCTATCGTAGACGCTCACTTATTTATTCTGGGGTTCGTTCTATCTACCGGCAAGTTTCAGGAACGTATAGAATAAATAGCAAACGCTAATATTTTAACTAAAAATAAATTTCACAACAAACAAGTTATCGCTCCATTCGGCTGCAAAATTACAATAAATAATTGATATAAACAGAGGCTGCTTTAAAAAACTACTAACATATACAAAAAATTATTATCAAACACTTATAAATTCCATTTTTAAAATGCCCTACATTTCTTGGCTATTTGGCTTAAATGTTGTACTTTTGCATTGGTTTTCAAAATGATAACTAAGGGGTGCTTGTTCGTTTGAACTTGCTGAGAATAGACCCATAAACCTGATACGGATAATGCCGTCGTAGGGATTCCCCTTTTACTACTTTTTTATCAAAATATTTAAAATGAAAAAACTATTATTGCTTGCAACAATGGTTTCTACGGCAGGTGCGCACGCACAAACGGTAGATACATTGGCAAGTCGAGAACTACAAGAGGTTGTTGTTTCAGGCGTTAGAGCGCAGAAAAACGCTCCGTTTGCAGTGACTAACATTAAAAAAACAGAATTAGACCGTTTTTCAAAAAGTGGACGTGAGTTACCTTTCCTCTTTGCACACACACCAGGCATATTTGCTTGGGGTGAAAACGGACTCGGAACGGGTACTGCTGCAATGCGCATTCGTGGCGCAGCAGGTAGCCGTATAAACATTACACTCGATGGAGTATCGCTCAATTCGCCTGAAGACCAAACTGTTTTTTGGGCAAACATGAACTCGTATGGTGCGCTTATGGGTAGCGTTCAAATTCAACGAGGTATAGGAACATCGACCAATGGCGACGGTGCTTTCGGTGGTTCTATATCTTTGGCAACTCAAACTCCTAATTTCAAACCTTCAGTAGAGTTGAGTGGCTCGTTCGGAACATACAATACTTACAACACAGGCATAAAATTCTCAACGGGATTGTTTGCCAATCATTTTATTTTCGATGGTGCTTACCACGAAACAGCTACTGACGGATTCCTCCATGGCACAGCTGGCAGGTCGGGTTCTTACTATGGTGGTTTGACTTATATTGCCGATAAATTCCAAATAAAATACAAAAACATTGGCAACTTTGAAAAGACTGGACAAGCATGGAATGGTGTTGTGGCTGGAAACGATGATGGTTCACTCATGGGAGGCGACATCAAAACCTATAAAGACTTGTACGAGCGTGGTTTAGGCAGATTTAATCCGCTTTACGAAGGTCTGGTTTTCGACTACGATAAATACGCTTTCCCAACCGATAAGAACGGAAAATATCAAACCTACCGATACAAAATGGACGACGGAAGTTATTGGGACAAGACAACCGATAACTTTTATCAGAACCATAACATACTTTCGGCAACATTCAAACCAAACGCTGCGTGGTCGCACAATATAGTTCTTCACTACACCTACGGACATGGTTACTATCGTGAATTTCGCCCAAACAACAAGTTTGCTAAATTCGGTTTGGTGGCAACCGATAAGAATGGAAAGAAGATTAAGTATGGCGATTTCGTTAGAAAGAAGGGACTTACACAGCACACAGCAGGCATTGTCTACAACGTAAATTATAGAAACGAACGTTGGAACATTCTCGGTGGACTCAATTTACAGAAATTTATGGGTGGTCATTTCGGCTATCTTACCTACATTGCCGATAAGGGACAGACACAAAAATTTGGCGAATTGAAGTATTATGACTCGGACGGAAAGAAGGACGATTATAGTGCTTATGCTAAAGCAACCTACTATTTGAATGAAAATTGGGATTTGTTTACCGATTTGCAATACCGCCATGTATATTACGAAGCAACAGGAAAGAACGACCGTTTCTATGAGCAAGCTGACGGAACATACGCTAATCAAATATTAAACATAGCAAAAAATTACAATTTTGTGAATCCAAAGGCAGGTATTAGTTACCATAACGGCGGACATAAGGCTTATTTGTCGCTTGCATACGCAAGTCGTGAACCAGAACGCAACAACTTTACCGACAACGGAAAGTATCCTGCACCAAACGCCGAACACTTGCTCGACCTTGAATTGGGCTACCAATATGCTGCAAATGATTGGCGCATAGGGGCTAACCTTTACTATATGGGCTATAAAGACCAGTTTGTTCAAACAGGAGAAAAGAGCGATATTGGCGAATATCTTACCACAAACATTGATAAATCTTACCGTATGGGAGCAGAGCTTACCGCTGGTTGGGACGCAACATCATGGTTTACACTCGAAGGTAACGCAGCATTGAGCATCAATAAAATCAAGAATTTCGATGAGTACGTAGACAATTGGGACAACAAAAAGCAACCTTTAAAGGTGCATTACGACAACTCTACCCTCGCCTACTCGCCTTCGGCTATCTTAAATGGATTTATGAACTTCCATTATCAAGGCGCACAACTTGTTTGGCATACCAATTATGTGAGCCGCCAATATTTGGATAATTCAGAGAATAAAGACCGTTCGCTGCCAGCTTTCTCGCAAACCAATATTAATCTTACTTACAATTTGAATCCAAGTAAGAAGGTTTCATGGTTGAAAGGTGTTGTATTGGGATTAGATTTCAACAACATTTTCAACAACCACTATGCTGCAAGCGGTTGGGTTTATAGTGCAGTAAGCGAAAAATACAAATATACAAACGAAAAGCGTTACTATCAAATAGGATTCATGCCAATGGCTGGATTCACAATGATGGGTAATATTACGCTGAAATTCTAATACAAAAAGCCCTCTTCGTGGTTATGCTGCGAAGAGGGTTTTACTATTTTTACAAACGCAAATGATGAACAACATCATTCAATACTTCCAAGAAGCCGATACTTACCAAATATTAGATGTAGTGGGAACCGTCATCGGACTCGTTTACATCTACCAAGAATATAAAGCAAGCATTTGGCTTTGGCTCACAGGACTTATTATGCCCATAGTTTACACTTTTGTTTACTATGAAGCAAAACTATATGCTGACTTCGGAATGCAGATTTATTACATTCTCGCAGCTGTCTATGGCTTTCTTTATTGGCAGTTTGGAAGAAAGAAAAAAGAAAATATTGAAGTTCCAATAACCCGATTTCCAAAACAGAAAATACTACCTACTCTATTTATTTTCTTACTCTTATGGGGCGCAATTTACTATGTTTTAATTACCTTTACCAATTCAAACGTCCCTGTATTAGATAGTTTTGGCAATGTACTCAGCATTGTTGGACTTTGGGCTTTAGCAAAGAAATACATCGAACAATGGTGGATTTGGGTAGTAGCCGATATTGAATTGTCGGCTCTTTACATTTACAAAAACATTCCATTTACAGCTGGGCTTTACGCACTTTATGCTATCATAGCTGTTGCAGGATTCTATAAGTGGAAGAAAATGATGAAAGAAAATGATGAAAACATTAAACTTTGAATATGATGTTGTTATACTTGCCGCAGGCGATTTTCCTACAAGTGTAATGGCAATGCGCATTCTCCGCCATGCAAAACATTTGATAGCATGCGACGGAGCTGTGGAAGATTTATTGGAAATGGAAATAGAACCTGAGATAATCGTGGGTGATGGCGATTCTATTTCCCAAACGACAAAGGAGAAATATCAGCATATTTTCCACACCATAGCGGAACAAGAAGACAACGATTTGACCAAAGCTACAAAATATGCCTTACAACATTTCAATTTAACTGACGGTGCTTCATTCTGCTATCTTGGTGCGACGGGCAAGCGAGAAGACCATACTTTGGGCAACATTGCGCTGTTGCTACATTATTACAAGCATTTCAAAATCAATCCAACCATGCTTACCGATTATGGTTGGTTTACACCCTCGCACGGAAAGACTACCTTTGAAAGCTTTCCAAAGCAACAAGTGAGTGTCTTCCAAAGCAATTGTAAACACATCGAAAGTCAAGGATTAAAATGGAACCTTTATTCTTTCGAAGAATTTTGGCAAGGTACTTTGAACGAATCCACAGGCTACTCGTTCACCATTTATTCCGATTCCACCTACTTGGTTTACCAAACTCACCAACCAAAAGAATAAAATTTGCAATGTCAAAACAAAAAAATAGCCATTAAAGCCAACTGCTCTAATGGTTATTTTTATATTGTCTATCTTCGCAAAAGATACTTATCCCTTTAATTTAAAAGAGTTTTCAATGCTGGAAAGTTCTGCATTGAAGCCCTTATCTACTTCCAAACGCTTTTCTATTTGCGAACAACTATGCAACACAGTGCTATGGTCGCGACCACCTACCAACTTACCAATACGCTTAGCAGGCATCTTTGTGAATTTCTGAGCCAAATACATACTCACTTGACGAGCCAAAACAATGTCTTGTTTGCGTGAACGAGAGTTTACAGCATTGGTCGTTACATTGAAATGGGCGCAAACCTTATCAAGAATTTCATCGATAGTCAAAGGCTCATCGTCAATCTTCACAGCACGCTTGATAACTCTTTCAGCCAATCGCATATCTACATTGCTATTGTAAACTACGCTATAAGCCAACAAAGAATTAATAATACCTTGCAAATCTCTTACACTTCCATTCGCAGTTTGAGCAATAAATTGTACCACTTCGTCAGGAATATTCAAACCATCGCGCTTGATTTTACTATTTAAAATATCAATGCAAAGTTGGATGTTTGGCTTTTCAAGTTCAGCTATTAAGCCACAAGAAAAACGCGTAAGCAATCTATCGTTCATTCCTTTCAACTCAACAGGTGGTCTATCGCAAGCTAAAACAATGCGTTTACCATTCATAAACAAGTGGTTAAAAATATGGAAGAACGTATCTTGAGTTTTTATTGAAGTAATCCATTCTTGAATATCATCGACAATTAACACGTCAATGGTTTGATAAAAGCCGATAAAATCGTTCGTTGTATTGTTCAATACAGAATTGGTATATTGCACTTGGAACAAACGAGCCGATATATAAAGCACACGCTTTTGTGGATAAAGCTGCTTTATTTTCAAGCCTATTGCGTTTATAAGGTGCGTCTTACCACAACCAGAAGGTCCATAAATGAACATTGGATTGAATTGTGTGGTATTAGGGTGTTCTGCAATTGACAAACCAATAGAACGAGGTAACTTATTGCTATCGCCTTCAATATAATTTGAAAAAGACTTATGGAGGTCTAATTGTGAATCAATTTCTTGTGGAGCAATATCTAATGGTGTCGGACTTTGGTTTCCTCGATTAGTAGGCAACTTTGTTTCAACATGCTCTACATTCTCAGATTGCAAATCTTGAGTAAGATTATGTGCCTTATCTGTTACAACTCTGTAATTTAATCGAATTCCTTTTCCAAATACACGCGTAATCACTTTGTTCAACAAATCGACATAATTCTCCTCTAAATATTCGTAAATGAACAAACTTGGCACCTGTACCAAAATAGTATGGGTGTCCTTATCAAACATTTCGAATAATATAGGCTCAAACCATGTGGCGAACTGCTGCTCTGTCACATTATCTTTAATAAGTTGAAGACACTGCTTCCATTGAGCATTAAGTTGAACATTCATGCTTATAAAATATATCTAAAAATCTTTCTCCGTAAAATCAATTCGTGTCCTTTATAAAAGGTAAATGCAAAGATACTAAAAAATTAGCAAAGAAAGAATTATTTGATTTACTAAATTAGGATAGCCAAACGCTAAAACCCTATGATTATGAAGTTTACAATAGTTTTAAGATTTAGCTCTATTATTGTACCTTTTGCGTATATCTAACAATTTAAGAATCAATGCTTTATAAATGATTTATCAAAGACACATCGTAAAACATGAAACATAAAAAAACATTGCTAAAAGATTGATTTTCAAACTATTTAGCCATTCCTTTTAAAGTGTGGAACTTTAATTATCATATTTAGACTCAATTTAAATAACTAATATTTTGCAGCATTTTATCAATAAAAAATAGAAATGACGAAATAAATAGTTTCCATCAATTCGTCATTTCTATTGTTTCAAGCAATAATCAACTATTTTATATGAGCTAATTGCTGCTTTAGATATTCTTTTACTTATCTTTTCTTCCGAAAATAGAGAAGTGAACGTAACGTTTTGGGTGTGCTTTTAGGTTCACAACCAAACTATCAACGTTGCGCAACGTGCTATTGAGATTATTATAAAGTGCAGGGTCGTTCACTAAAAGACCCAAAGAACCTTTTTTGCTATTTAATGCTGCTGTCAATTGATTTACATTATCCAACGCTGCATTTAGTTTGACAATAGTTGTTTTCACGTCTAATTCGTTTACCTTAGTATTCAGATTATTCACAAAAACATTAGCTCCTTTCATTGTATTTCTTGCATCAGCAACTCCCGCTTTAGCATCAAGTATCATAAGATTTGCATTGGTCAATAATCCATTAGCCTTTGTAGTCATTGTAGGAAGAGTGCCATTGAGCTGCGTCAACAATAAGTTTAATTGCTGGCTCGAAGTTGTTAAATCGGTGCTAATCTTATCCGCATTGTGCAAAGTATGCTTCATAGCTGGGTCAGACACGATTGCATTGACACTTGTAAGGATACTATCCATCTTTGGAATCAAGCGATGAATGTCTGGAACCATCTCTTTGACATTTCCAAATACGCCTCCACTCACACCACCTGTAATTACATCACCTTCTGCAAGATACTTATTTCCAGCACCTAATATCAGATTTATTTTCACGTTACCAATAAAGTCGCTTACAATTTCAGCCGTTGAGCCAACAGGAATTTGCATATTCTTGTCAATATTCACATCAACTTTAATTGCTTTCGAAGGGTCATCGTAATTGTAAACAATATCTTTTACAGACCCAACTTTAAATCCATTAGAATAAATAGGAGTGGTTGGTGTGAGTCCATCAACCTTATCAAACTGCATGGTATAATGCACATCAGAAGAGAAAAGGTTGATTCCTTTCAAAAATTTCATTCCAAAAAATAGGATAATGATTCCTAAAATGGCAACCAATGCTATTTTTATTTCAGGGGTTATAGACTTCTTCATACTATCTATTTACTTTTTCTTTTTGTTTTGTAAAAATTCTTTGATGGCTTCGCTTGTATCGATGCGCTTTCCATTCTTAAATGCAACGATGAATGCTTCTGGGAAATCGGCTTTTACTTTCTTCAACAAACGATTTATTTCATTGTAATCTGTACTATTTCCGATAGTGTATTTATACCAACGACCTTCTACGAAATAAGTTATATCCGTATGACCTTTAAATTGCGAACTACCTGAAGTTAATTGATGATTGATAGCAAACACCTGAACTTTAAATATGAGAGATTCTTTCTTGGAGTCTACTATTTTTTTCTTAACAATTTCCTTCTTAACCACAACAGGCTTCTTTGTAACCGTTTTTGTAGGTTGCTTTTTTGGCGATTGCACTTGCGTTTGCGGTTTTACCTTTATATCTTTGGCTTTAACGGGTTTCTCAACGACTTTATTTTTAGCCCCAGCAATGTTTGGTAAAACATTGACAACTGACAATTTATTATCGTTTTGAGGGCGGTATGGTATTTGGATTTGACCATGATACCTATTTTTATATTCCACAAAAGCCTCGTATATGCCTCGTGCCATGAGGTCTATTCCCTCTGCCGAATTAAGAAATCGTTCTTCTTCTTGGTGCGTAATGAAGCCTAATTCTATCAAACAACTTGGCATAGATGTTTCGCGCAATACAAGGAAACCTGCTTGATGCACTCCTTTATCGCTGCGATTTGCCTTTTTACAAACGTACGACTGAATAAGTCGAGCCAACTCTACGCTCTTCTCCATGTTTGCCGATTGCATGATTTCAAACATGATATAGCTTTCCGATGACTTAGGGTCGAACCCTTCGTATGTACGTTCATAGCCTTTTTCTAATGAGATTACGCTATTTTCACGCATCGCTACATCAAGATTATCCTTGGCACGGTGCATACCCAAAGTGTAAACTTGGAAACCTTGTGGTGGGGTTTTCGTTGGTGGAACAGAGTTCGTATGAATCGAAATAAATAAGTTTGCTTTTGCCTTATTGGCAATTTGCGCTCTTCTGTTTAATGGAATAAAAATATCAGTAGTACGCGTATAAACGACTTTTACGTCACTTAAATTCTGTTCAACATATTTTCCGAAAGCAAGTGCAACATTCAAATTGATGTCTTTTTCTTTTGAAAAAGCCCCTAATGCGCCCGCATCTTTTCCTCCATGTCCTGCATCAATAACGAGCGTAAAAATATCTTTTGCACTCACCGAAGTAAGTGTAAAAAGGCAAAACAATATAAGAACTATAGAAATTCTCCTACTCATAATCTTGTTATCACACGCAAAGTTAAGCATTTTCGTTCGAAAACCTAAAGTTAGGGTGTGATTTTTCGTTAATTACATGTAATTCTACACCTGCACCATAACAATCTGCACCCATAGGTGGATTTAATTTGGTTAGCTGCAAATGTATTTCTTCGATTTGGGGGAATTGTTTTCCTAATTCTACTTCAATATTATGCGCTGCATGTTCTAAAAGTTTTACCGGTGTAAGCATTACTTTTTTAAAAACTTCGTACACTTCAGCATAATTCAAAGTGTCCGCCACATCGTCTGAAAGCATAGCCTTTTCAATGTTATAGCGCAAACGAAGATTGACAACATAATCATTGCCAACCTTACGTTCTAACTCGCTCACACCGATAAAGGCATGAAGTTTTATGCCTTTTATGTAAATATAACTGGATTCAAGCTGCATATTTTTATCAACTTTTTATTTATCCACAACGTGATGCGCCACAATTTGTACAAATCAAACAGCCTTCTTGGTAAACCAATGTTTCTTGTCCGCATACAGGGCATGTCTGTCCTGACGCTTTCGTTCCATCGGTTACATATTTTTTCAATGCACGTTCCACACCAACTTTCCAGGTATTGATGCTTTCACTTTTCAATTGCAATGAACTAACAAGGTGAATGACGTGATCTATTGGCATGCGATAACGTAATACGCCTGAAATCAGTTTAGCATAATTCCAATATTCAGGGTTAAACTTCTCTGAAAGTCCTTCCACAGTAGTTTTGTAGCCACGTTTATTTTCAAATTGGAAATCGTAACGATGTGTTCCGTCTGGATTGGTTTGCTTAATAATTTTACCTTTTGTAACACTCTTTGGCAACACAATGCCTTCATCGTCATCTTGCAAACCCGTAAAGATTTCATAAGGCTGACCATCTAAAAGTCCCACAAATGCAACCCATTTATCTTTATTATTTTGGAAACGCACCACATCACAGTCTAACACTTGTGGACGAATTTCAACAACACGCGGCGGCATACAAATGTGTTCGTGTGTTTCTTCGGCTGAAGTCAAGTCTTTTTCGGTAGTTTGCTCGTTCTCTAAGGCTTCTTTTTTGTCTTTCTTTGATACTGAAATCATTACACCAGAACGAGAACCATCACGATAAATGGTACAACCTTTACAACCTGAACGCCATGCTTCAACATAAAGTTTATTGACCAATACCTCATCAACATTGTTGGGAAGATTTACCGTTACCGAGATTGAATGGTCAACCCACTTTTGAATAGCACCTTGCATTTTCACTTTCATCAACCAATCTACATCGTTTGCAGTCGCTTTATAATAAGGTGAACGTTTAACAAGTTCGTTTATTTCTTCTTGCGTGTATTTCTTTTCGGTATCTAAACCGTTTACCTTCATCCATTCGATGAACTTTTTATGGTAAACAATGTATTCTTCGAACGAATCACCCACTTCATCTACAAAATCAATATGCACACCTGTGTCGTTCGGATTTACCTTTCTACGGCGAGTATATACAGGCATAAAGACTGGTTCAATGCCTGATGTGGTTTGCGTCATGAGCGATGTTGTTCCTGTTGGTGCAATGGTTAAACAAGCAATGTTGCGACGTCCGTATTTTATCATGTCATCATACAATGCAGGTTCAGCCTCTTTAATGCGCAAAAGGAATGGATTTTCAGCTTCACGCTTGGCATCAAAAATAGAGAATGCGCCACGCTCTTGTGCCATTGTTACCGATGAACGATAAGCACAGAGTGCCAATGTCTTATGTACTTCTACCGAAAACGCTGTTGCTTCTTCGGTTCCATAGCGTAATCCCATAGCTGCTATCATATCGCCTTCGGCAGTTATGCCCACACCTGTACGACGTCCCTTTCCACTTTTATCTTTTATTTTCTCCCAAAGATGGTATTCAGCTAATTTCACCTCATCATTTTGTGGGTCGTCTTTTACCTTTTCCATAATGAGGTCTATCTTTTCCATTTCAAGGTCTACAATATCGTCCATGATTCGTTGCGCCAACTGAACGTGCTTCTTAAACAAATCAAAGTCGAAAGTAGCTTCTTTTGTAAATGGGTGCTTCACATACGAATAAAGATTGATAGACAACAATCTGCAACTATCATACGGACACAAAGGAATTTCGCCACAAGGGTTGGTAGAAATGGTGCGGAAACCTAAATCGGCATAGCAATCTGGCAAGCTTTCTCTTGTAATAGTGTCCCAAAAGAGAATACCTGGTTCAGCACTTTTCCAAGCATTATGAACTATTTTATCCCAAAGTTTCTTTGCCGAAATTTCTTTTTTGAAAGTCGGGTGAGCCGAATCAATAGGAAATTGTTGTACAAATTCTTTATCGTTTACAGCTGCTTCCATGAAACTATCGGTTATTTTTACTGACACATTTGCACCCGTAACCTTGCCTTCTTCCATTTTGGCATCGATAAAAGCCTCTGAATCGGGGTGTTTGATGCTTACCGAAAGCATCAATGCACCACGGCGTCCGTCTTGTGCAACCTCACGCGTGCTATTAGAATAGCGTTCCATAAATGGCACAAGTCCTGTTGAAGTCAAAGCAGAATTGTTCACAGGCGAGCCCTTAGGACGTATATGACTAAGGTCATGCCCTACTCCTCCACGGCGTTTCATCAACTGTACTTGCTCTTCGTCAATGCGCAAAATAGCACCATAAGAATCGGCATCACCGTCTAAACCTATAACAAAACAATTGGATAATGAGGCGATTTGGTGATTATTTCCGATACCTGTCATCGGACTACCTGCGGGTATGATATAACGGAAGTGGTCAAGAAGGTCGAACACTTCTTGCGCACTGATTGGATTTTTATATTTCTTTTCGATGCGAGCGACTTCGTTGGCAATGCGCCAATGCATATCTTCTGGCGATTTTTCATAAATCTTACCAAAACTATCCTTCATCGCATACTTATTTACCCATACTCGTGCGGCCAACTCGTCGCCATTAAAATATCGCAAAGAGGCTTCAAACGCCTCGTCAAACGTGTAAGTTCTACTTTCCTTCATTGACTTGTTTAGTAAAAATGTGTTTGCGAAGATACAAATTGTTTTCCAAAAAAGAAAACTTTTTAATAACTTTGTAGCGTAAAATTTTCAAAAATGAAAACAATAGAAAACAGAACTACTATCAGGAAGTATTCAAATAGAGAACTTTCCAATACACTTTTAAGAGAATTGTTGGCTCGTGCTGAACATACGCCAACGATGGGCAACTTGCAATTATACTCGGTTGTGGCAACACGCGACCAAGAAATGAAACGCAAATTAGCACCTGCTCACTTCGGACAACCTATGGTTGAAAACGCAGCAGTGGTTTTAACCTTTTGTGCCGACTTCCGTCGTACAACCATTTGGGCTGAGAACAGAAAAGGAAACCCTGGTTACGGCAACTTTCTTTCGTTCCTAAATGCGGCTACCGACACTTTGCTGTATTGCCAAACATTCACCAATCTTGCTGAAGAAGAAGGACTTGGCACATGTTTCCTTGGAACAACCATCTACAATTCAAAGCAGATTATAGACATTTTAAAGTTGCCTAAATTGGTCATGCCAGTAGCTACGCTCACTGTGGGTTACCCTGACGAATCGCCAAAGGTGTCTGACCGATTGCCGATTGAGAGCATTTTGCACGAAGAAACCTACAACGATTATACCCCAGAAAGCATTGACCGATATTATAAGGAGAAAGAATCGCTGGAAGAAAACCTGCATTTTGTGGAAATCAACAAAACGGAAACATTGGCACAAATATTTACCGATATTCGTTACAAAAAGTCTGACAACGAAGCCATATCGGTTGGATTGTTGGAAGCCTTAAAACAACAAGGTTTTTTGAAGTGATAAAGCAGGACAATTGTTCTAAAATTCCACAATATTTTTGTTGAAATTTTTCACAAAACAACAAATTCGTATAACCAACTGGTTACAAACGAGTTACAAGCCAATTTATTTTAACATTTAAAACCGATTGTTTTGCAACGCAAAATAGCCTCTTTTTTTCAAGAAAAGAGGCTATTTTGGGTCATGAAATAGTAAAATTACAACTTTTTTACGAATTATTTTAACAAAACAAAGTCGCTATTTGGTCTATTTTTCCACCTATTTCACTTCATTATTGGAGTTTTATTTTCTTTGCAATATCCTTTGCAATGGCATTCTTGTTGAGGAAAACGTAAATTGTATTCTCTGCAATGTAATCCTTTGACATATACCATGTGCCTTTATATTGATTGTTGGTTCCCCAAGAGTTCTTAACCAAGTAGAATTCACGACCTGTTTGGTCTTTCGCTTTACCATAAATGAGCATTACATGGTCGTAGGTCATGCGCCAATTGTCAAAGCGTTTTTGGCGGCGTTCTTGCGTTGCCTTTACTTCAGGCGTATTTACGCCAAGCGTTTCTATACGTTCAGCACGCTGATTTTTAGATAGTTTCAACCAACGAGCAGCATCTGTACCGCCCAAATTCTGCATCTTTTGGTTGTCAATATTCAGTGCTAAGCCATTGCAAGTGAAGCCGTCTTCACTGACATCGCCACCCCATGCAACGGTGTAACCAGCATCGAGCGCCTTGTCAATCACCTGCATCATTTCGTCCATCGGAACATTGTAGCTCAAACTCCAACGCCATTTGTAAGGTGCTTCAATGGCAAATGGTTTATAAAATGGGTGGTGTGTGAAACTTGTAACGGAAACATAGTCGTCCCAATTCAAACCTAAGGTAGCAGCAAACGATTGAGGTGTATATTTTTTACCCTCGTAAACAAACGTTTCGGGGCACTTCCCCATATAAGTATCAATGACACTTTGCACACCATTTGTCCATGCTGGACTCAATTCTGTGTGGTCGCCATCGGCTATCATAGACACATATTTTTCCAATAAAGGGAAAAATTCAGTAAAGTTAGCCAAAGTATCGCCTACCATTGAACCAGGTTTTGCCATAACACTCTCTGGACAAACACCATGAGCCTTAATCATTTCCAACGCATCGTCGCAACTTCCACCTTCAGAAAAGCGACTTTCACCATGCATACGGGTGTGGAAAATAGCCTCGTCAAGGTAGTTTTTGTTGGCTACAAACATCTCGCTAAGGTCGTAAGTCTTACCTGTTGCACGCAAAATCTCGCTTTCAAAATAACCCAAAGTGGCATAACACCAGCAAGTTCCACTCTTGTATTGATTCTTTACAGGGGTAATTGGATTTGCTTTAAGGGTTGTAAAGCGGAACGCAGCATCATTCTGTTCGTCCTTTTGTTGTGCGCTTACATGGAGAGCAAGCAGCAACAAAGCTAACGTAATGTATCTTCTCATCGTTTATTATTATTGTTTGATTATTTTTTTCTGCCTACAAACTTATTGATTTTTAGGGAAATAAACAAGCCTTTCTGTAATGAAAATTCCTTGTTTTTTATTTTTCTAATATTTCTGTCATAGGTTCAGGGATTTGTTTCTTGGGATTTAAACCTAATTCTTTCATTTGTTCGAACCTACGAACCATATTTCCTTTCCCTTCTTGCAACTGATTATTAGCCTTATTGTATTCACTTTGCAACTTTTCAATGCGCTTTCCTATTTCAATAAATTGCTCACAAAAGGTTGCAAACTTCTCATATAAGCCGTTGGCTATGTTCCTTATTTCTTCAACATTCTTGTTTACACGATAGTTTTGCCACATGGTGGTGGTCAATTGCAGTGCCATTAACAAATTACTTGGGCTTAACATAATCACTTTTTTGGCATAAGCATACTGCAAAATATCTTTATCCGCTTTTATGGCAGCCGAATAGCCACTTTCGTAAGGCACAAACATCAGCACATAACCGATACATTTAGGAACAATTTTCTCGTAATGCTTAGCCGAAAGTTCATCTACATGCTTGCGAATGGACTTAGAATGTTCTTGTAAAAAACGTTTTTGTTCATCAGAGTCGGTCGCATTCACTGCCGAATGATAGGCTATTAGCGACACTTTGGCATCAATTACAGCATGTTCGCCACCAGGTAAATCAATCACAGCATCAGGTCTGAAAGTATTCCCCTTAGTATCTTGAAAACTTTTCTGCAAGAAAAATTGTTCATTTTTGACGAGTCCGCAGCTTTCAAGCGTAGTTTCTAAAATCATTTCTCCCCAATCGCCTTGCATTTTGGAGTTACCTTTTAAGGCTTGTGTGAGCGATGCTGCATCGTTTCCGATACGCTCTGTTTGTTCGTTCAATGCCTTAATGGCACGCTCGTTATCCTCTCTTATCGTTTTTACGGTTTGGTTTTGAACCTCTTGCAACAACTTAATCGTTTCTGCAAAGGTGGTTTTGATTTCTGTTTTATTGCTACTTCCCTCCTTTGCTGCCGCTGTAACGCTTTGATTAAAAGCCTCTATGCGCTCGTGCAATGGCTTCAATAAAGTGTCTAACCTTTCCTTATCAGCATCGTTCAATTGGGTTTTACTATCATCAAGCATCTTGGCTATCATCGTGCGCATCTCTTCTTGCATGAGTTTCTTATTGGTTTCCATGTCTTTACGCAGTTCTTCGAGCATTTTTTTAGAATATTCTTGCTCAGCAAGTACACGTTCTTCCGTATTTTTTCGAGCCATTTCCAACTGACTTTTTGCCACTGCGAGGTCGGAAGATAGCTTCTGTGAAACAGCAGAAGTCTGATTTTTTGACCAAAAATAAACAAGAATACCCCCTATTACGATACCCAAAAGAAAATAAACAACACTCATCTTTACTACTTTTAATCTTGATTCAAAGCATTAAACCCATTCGTCCCAATAATTTTAATCTTGGAAATAAACTCTTTTTACTCGATTACTAACGGTTGTAAGTACCTCATACGGAATTGTTTCCAGTACATTACTGAGTATGGTAACGGGCAGATTATCACCAAAAATCTCCACGCTATCGCCTTCTTCACAGTCTATCCCCGTTACATCTATCAAGGCTACATCCATGCAAATATTACCTACATAATCGGCTTTCTGTCCATTTACCAAACAATAGCAATTCCGATTGCCCAACTTTCGGTTAAGTCCATCGGCATAACCAATAGGAATAGCCGCAATCACGCTATCTTTTTCAATGACACCACGGCGCGAATAGCCCACCGTTTCGCCTTTTGGAACATTGCGCATCTGCAAAATCGTAGTCTTTAGCGTAGAAACGTTGTTGATAATTTCATTATTGCGAGGGTTAATACCATAAAGCCCAAGTCCTAAACGGCACATATCTAACTGACGTTCAGGGAAATGTTCGATACCAGCAGAGTTGTCTATATGGCGCAAAATGCGATGACTGAATGCCGATTGTAATTGTTTGCTGCCTTCATCGAATAGCTTAAATTGTTTAGCAGAGAACGAATCAAAGTCGTTATTATCCGACCCTACAAAGTGAGAGAATACCGAACGTGGAATTAAAGCATTTTGATGGCGTAACTTTTCAATGAGTTGAGCAATATCAGTGCGCGGATTAAAGCCCAAACGGTGCATACCTGTGTCAAATTTTATATGCACAGGATAACCTGTTATGCCTTCTTTTTCGGCTGCTTTTATCAGTGCATCAAGCAAACGGAAACTATAAATCTCTGGTTCAAGTTCGTAATCAAACAACGTTTTAAACGAACTCATCTCTGGATTCATAATCATAATGTTGCTTTTGATACCATTACGGCGCAACGTTGCTCCTTCATCGGCAACGGCAACAGCCAAATAATCAACACGATGTTCCTCCAAAGTCTTTGCAATTTCCACAGCTCCAGCCCCGTACGCATCAGCTTTTATCATGCAAACGAGTTTAGTTTCAGGTTTTAAAAAACTGCGATACCAATTCAAATTATCGACAACAGCATTCAAATTGACCTCTAAAACCGTTTCATGCACCTTCTTTACCAACAATTCTGTGAGTTGGTCGAAGCCAAAAGAGCGTGCGCCTTTCAATAAAATAACTTCATCAGCCAAGCTATTAAATACCTTACTATTGATAAAATCGGCTACATTTTCAAAGAAATATCGTTCTTCGACACCATCAAAAGCCTCGTGTTGGCGCATCAAAGCACTACCAATTCCAATAAACTTCTTTATTCCACGCTTTTGAACCAACTCTGCCACATCGCAATATAGTTGCTTTTCAGTCTGACCACTCTGCAAAATATCGCTTAAAATAAGTGTTCTCGCTCGCTTTTGTTGGTCGGGACGACGGTTCATAAAGTCGAGTGCGATGTCTAAAGAATTAATATCTGAGTTGTAAGAGTCATTGATTAGCGTGCAACCATGCTGTCCTTCTTTCACCTCAAGGCGCATAGCTACAGGTTCAAGCATTGGCATTCGCTCTGCCAAAGTTTCGGGTTTCATGCCCAAATATAGAGAAATGGCAGCACAAGTAATACAATTTTGAATGCTAGCATCATCGATAAAAGGCAATGTAAACTTCCCTTTTGTCGCCGTTTGCCAACAATATTCTATGGTTGAAGTAGTGGTATCTTTGCTGATTTTCTCTACAAAAAACGCAGCATCTTTATTCTTTTCCGACCAACCCAACAAGGTTCCGCCATACGAAAAGTCCTCTATGCACTTTGCAGCAATCGCATCGTCCATCTGATAGACCAACGCTTGCGTATCTTTGAACAGCAAAAGTTTCTCCTTACATTTTTCTTCTATTGACGAAAAGTTTTCTTGGTGGGCTGCACCAAGGCTTGTCAATACACCAATAGTGGGCTGAATGATTTTTTGCAAGGCTTCCATTTCGCCACGTTTGCTAATACCTGCCTCAATAATTCCAATCTCTGAACTCTCATTCAGTAGCCAAACCGACAATGGAACACCTATTTGTGAGTTGTAACTCTTAGGCGAACGTGTTACGTTATGGTCGAAAGAAAGCAGTTGCGAGAGCCATTCTTTCACCATAGTCTTACCATTTGAGCCTGTAATACCAACGATTGGAATCGTAAAAGCACTGCGATGCCAAGTGGTTAGTTGCTGAAGTGCAAGTAAAGAATTGTCCACTTGCAAAAAGTTAGCTTGTTTATAAATGGAAGAAAACGCATCGGGCAGTTGCTCAACCACAAAGTTTCTCACCCCACGATGATAGAGTTCGTCTATATAATGGTGTCCATCGTTGCGTTCAGAGCGTAACGCAAAAAAGAGCGTTTCCTCTGGAAAACAGAGCGAACGACTATCTGTGAGAATAAAACTAATCTGTGCTTCGGCATCACCCAACCGTTTTGCATTGATATTTTCGGCGATTTTATCTATGGAATAGTTCATTTTTTGAATCTTTTTATAGACTTATTGATTTGCAAAGTTACAGAAAATGACAGAAACAGCCTATATTTGGTGTTGTTTTTACCTTTTTTATACTTAGCGTTTCATCTTCTCTGCGCACGTTGGACAAATCCCTTTCAACATGAAATTTACGTTTTTCAGTTGATAGCCGTCGGGCAAATTGATTTCAGGGATTGCCATTTCGGGCAAACAAACGGTGTGGTGGCAGCATTGACAATAGAAGTGTGCGTGCATATCACTGTCGATTTCTGCATCGTTACTCCTGCAAATTTCGTAGCGCACAATATCGTTTCCGTCTTCCATTTGGTGAACAATATGGTGTTCACGAAAGAGAATTAATGTGCGAAAGATACTTGATTTGTCAATTGTTTGGAGCTTTGTTTCCAATTCTTTCATTGAAATTGGTCCATAATGTTCCGATATGGCATTGGCAATCAATATTCTGTTGGCAGTAGGTTTTACGCCATGCTTGACAAGATGCTCTAAAACGTCTTCAACATTCATAACGTTTCTATGTTAAGTCCATTATATTTTAACGAAAGTTCCCTTGCTTTCGCCTTTGCTTGTGCTATAAATTGCTTATATTCGGCACTATCTGGATTGAAAGGACGATGCTCAAAAGCCTGTTTTATAGGTTTCCATTCTGCGAGAAAAGCCTTTGCCGAAGCGGAAAACCATGTTTCTACCAATCGCTCCCAAATATATTCTACGGCTTGCTCGTTAGGATGTAGCATGTCGGACTGATAGAAACGATAGTCGCGCAACTCGTCGTTCACAATTTCATAAGCTGGGAAATAAGCGATACGACCATCGTTAGTTTGCATTAACCCATTGATTGCAAGCAACAAAACCGACTTAGAAAGTTGGCTTTCATGGTAACCATACTTGGCATATCGTATCGGACTGACTGTCAAAACAATCTTTGTTTCGGGATTTATTGCCCACAAATGATTCATGGCTTGCTGCAAATAGGCTTTACATTCGGCAATGTCTAATTCCTTTTCCTCGAACAATCGCTGCGGACGCTTGTTGCAATTGTCCACAATTTCACCCGTTGCTCGCTCAATGTAGACGTGATTTGTCCCCAAAGTCAGCACAACGGTGTCGAATGTTTCATTCATTTTCTCAATGGTATGCAACACTGATGCAGGATTATACATCACTCCAAAAGGATTGACTGTGGCACGAAACTTCCAATCAACAAACTTTTTGCCTATGCTACTTGCAAAGCATGAACCAACAAACAGCACACGTTCGCATGCATCAATGGTAAAAACAGGTTTTGGTATGTCAATAATCGTTCTAAATTCCATGATGACAAAGGTACAATAGTTTTTATGGATAGCCACCAAATCGAGTATAATGTTTTCAAAAATCTTTGTTTTTCTGTTTCGTAGAAAATAAACGCCATACAAAAACCTATTGTTTTGAAGTGAAAAAGAGCCTATTTTGAAGCGCAAAACAATAGGTTTTGAAAAAGAAATAGTTTTCTCGGCTCAATATTTCCAAGCCATTCGATACAAAAAAATCCCCACAACCATAGGTTGCAGGGATTATTATTCTTTTGCTTGAAATCTTACTTACGAAGACCGAGTGCCTTAATGATAGCACGATAACGTTCGATATCGCGTTCCTTCAAATAGTCTAACAAACCACGACGCTTACCTACGAGGCGAGTCAATGAACGTGTTGTAACGTGGTCTTTACGATTCTTCTTAACGTGTTCTGTCAAGTGCTTGATGCGGAATGTGAACAATGCGATTTGGCTTTCAGCTGAACCTGTGTCGCCAGCCTTTTGTTCTCTACCGAATTGTGTGAAGATTTCTTCTTTCTTCTCTTTGCTTAAATACATTTTTTTTCGATTAAATTGTTGTTGCAATGCCATCTTTCAGTTGTAAAGTCGCCTTAATCGTAGCGGCTCACAGCTTCAAATGCTTTCGGGTTTTCCGAAACTGCGGTGCAAAGTTACAACTTTTATTTCATTACGCAATAGTTTTACGATTATTATTTGTAATTTTGCACACACATTTTAAGAATGGAGTAAGAAGAAAGAATGCAAAATATTAGAAATATCGCAGTAATTGCGCACGTCGACCATGGTAAAACGACGTTGGTAGACAAAATGATGCTCGCTGGAAAACTTTTCCGAGATGGACAGAATAATAGCGACGAAGTTTTAGACTCGAACGATTTGGAACGTGAGCGAGGGATAACAATTCTCAGTAAGAACGTAAGTATCAATTGGAAAGATACTAAAATCAATATTCTTGATACACCTGGACACAGCGATTTTGGTGGTGAAGTGGAACGTGTATTAAACATGGCAGACGGTTGTTTGCTATTGGTTGATGCGTTTGAAGGGCCTATGCCACAAACTCGTTTCGTACTTCAAAAGGCTTTACAATTGGGTTTGAAGCCTGTGGTGGTAGTAAATAAGGTGGATAAGCCTAACTGTCGCCCAGAGGAAGTCTATGAAATGGTGTTCGACCTTATGTGCGATTTGAATGCTACGGAAGACCAATTGAACTTCCCTGTTGTCTATGGTTCGGCTAAAAATGGCTGGATGAGCAAGAATTGGAAGGAACAAACCGATAATATAGAGTATCTTTTAGACTTAATTGTTGAGGCTATTCCTGCTCCAAAGCAATTGGAAGGTACGCCACAAATGTTGATTACGTCTTTGGATTATTCAAGTTATACGGGTCGAATTGCTGTCGGTCGTGTTCATCGTGGTACATTAAAAGACGGACAAAACATTACGATTTGCCACAGAGATGGTACAACAGAACGTACGAAAATCAAGGAATTACACACATTTGAAGGTATGACCCACCGCAAAACTACCGAGGTTGGCTCTGGCGATATATGTGCGATTATTGGTTTGGAACGTTTTGAAATTGGAGATACCATTGCCGATTACGAAAATCCAGAACCATTGCCACCAATTGCAGTTGATGAGCCAACGATGAGCATGCTCTTTACCATTAACGATTCGCCATTCTTTGGCAAGGAAGGTAAGTTCTGTACTTCACGTCATATCAACGACCGATTGGAAAAAGAATTGGAAAAGAACCTTGCTTTGCGTGTTTCTAACCTTGAAAATTCAACTGATAAGTGGCTCGTTAGTGGTCGTGGTGTGTTGCACCTCTCGGTATTGATAGAGACAATGCGCCGTGAAGGTTACGAATTGCAAGTAGGTCAGCCACAAGTTATCTATAAGGAAATTGACGGACAACGTTGCGAACCGATTGAAGAACTTACGATAAATGTGCCAGACGAGTTCTCAAGCAAAATGATTGATATGGTTACACGCCGTAAAGGTGAACTGTTGAGCATGGATACTGAGGGCGACCGTGTGAATATTTCGTTTGAAATTCCTTCACGAGGCATCATGGGATTGCGTACAAATGTACTTACTGCCAGTCAAGGTGAGGCTATTATGGCGCATCGTTTTAAGGATTATCAACCATTCAAAGGTGAGATTACACGCCGCACAAATGGTTCTATGATAGCAATGGAGAACGGAACAGCATACGCTTATTCTATTGATAAGTTGCAAGACCGTGGTAAATTCTTCATCGATCCAGGCGAAGAAGTGTACGGCGGACAGGTAGTTGGTGAGCATGTTCACGATAAAGATTTGGTGATTAACGTAACAAAAGCCAAGCAATTGACCAACGTTCGTGCGTCAGGTTCTGATGATAAAGCGCGAGTAATACCAAAGGTTGAAATGAGTTTGGAGGAATGTATTGAATACATTAAGGCGGACGAGTACATCGAAGTAACACCAAAGAGCATTCGTATGCGCAAGATTTTGCTCGACCACCTTGAACGTAAACGTGAGAATAAGGAATAAATGCCTTCGCCTTTCCCCTATTGGGAGAAGAATATAGACAAAAAAAAAGTTGCTATTAATGCAATAAAGAATATTAAAAATCGTTTTGTAAGTAAAAACAATAATACTTATGAAGCGATTTTTTCTATTTGTGGCAATTGCATTAGCTACTATGACAGCGCAAGCGCAACCTAAGTGGGGAACATGGTCAATAGTTCCACACATTGGCGTTAGTTTTTCAAACATTTCAGGCGATAAAATCTATGTTGGTGGTTTCTTTTCAGATTTTGATAAAGTGTCAAAATCTAAAACACGCATAGGCTTTTCAGGCGGATTAGATGCAGTTTATCAAGCCACCGATATGCTTGCGGTATCGTTAGGAGTTGCATACACACAAGCAGGTTGTAACTCTGAGGACGTACCAGCCAACCTTTCTGCGGAGCATGGTACGGTGTTGCATGATACTTATTATAACCTTGGTTATGTTGATGTGCCTTTGGTGGCTCATGTTTATGTATCGAAAGGTTTAGCATTTTCTTTTGGTTTCCAACCTTCATTCCTTACAAATGCCACAGGGCATTATGAAATGCAAGACTATGAAACAAATAAAGAAGGTGGAATAAAGTATGATAAGAATAAAGTTAATGAGGAAAATTCTAAAAATTTGTTCAAGAAAACAGCATTTTCAATCCCTATTGGTATAAGCTATGAATATGAAAACGTAGTTTTAAATGCGCATTATAATTTTGGCTTATCAAAGGTTTATGCTTATGATTTAGGCGATAACAAGAATAAAATCATCACCGTTTCGGTGGGTTACAAGTTCAATCTATAATATAAGGTATATGCCTTTTACTCAAAATGTCCGTACTTTTTGCACAAAAAGTACGGACATTTTATCTAATTCGCGATTATATTTTCTTAGAAACGTACAATATAATGTTTCCAACAACTTACAAAGTTGGATAAATCAGGTTCTTTTCTGTGATTTTATTCAATACTTCGTCTACAAATTTGCGGCTTTCCCAGCGTGCCATTGGTAGGTCGTGAAGTAAATAGTTGCCACAATCCTTTGGTGCTGCACCTGGTATTTCGCCTTCAAACGAAGCTACAAATTCGAAAGTGCGACGCATAAGGTCTACAATATCCGATGATTTTAAGTCGCCCTTTAGTATTAAATAGTTGCCCGTAAGACAGCCCATTGGTCCCCAGTAGATGACTCTATCTTTCCATTCTGTATCGTTTCTAAGATAAGTTGCCGCCAAATGTTCCATAGCGTGTATTGCTCCAACGTGAAGAGCAGGCTCACGGTTTGGTTCTTTCATACGAATATCGAAAGTAGTAATGGTTTCGTTGCCTACTTTGTCCTGTCTACTGACATAAATTCCACGCAATAAACGTTCGTGGTCAATGGTGAATGAAGGTATTTTATCCATGTTTTCAGAGTTTAAAGTGTCTTGATAAAGTGTTTTGTAACTTCGAAACTTCCCTCAGCTACTTTGTTCCAGAAGTCATAATACATGCTTGCATCGGTATCTTTGAGCGGTATATCGCTAATGACACGGAAGGAAACAAACGGAACATGATAGATATAGCATACTTGCGCAATAGAACAACTCTCCATATCTACGGCAGTAGCTTCTGGAAAATCGTTCATAATCGACTGCATTTTCTCTTTTGATGTAACAAAATAATCACCACTAACGGTTAGTCCAGCCTTGATAGTGAGTGCGTTTTCGCCTTGATTTTCGTTCAACGACAAAGCCTTTTCAACCAATTCTTGTGGACAAACATAGCGAGCAGGCATACCTATTACTTGCCCTTTTGCTGCCTCGCTGCCACAAGAAACGTCATGATAAACACATTCTGAAGCCACAACCACGTCCATAACATTCAATGTTGTGTCTGCTCCACCTGCACAACCACTCGAAATAACAAGGTCGGGGTGGTAATTATTTATCATTTCTACTGCGCCAATGGCTGAATTTACCTTGCCAATGCCACACTTTTGCAAAACGATTTCCTTATTACCAATTCGTCCAACGACAAATTCTTTGTGGTTACGGCTTTCTGTTATTGTTTCTTCAAGAATGGATTTGAGTTGTACGAACTCCTTATCCATTGCAACTATTATTCCTATTTTCATGCCGCAAAGGTACTAAAAAGTTGCAAGTAGGGAGTTGTAAGTTATGAGTTTTTTGTATCTTTGCACGCATATCACATAAGATTTAAACATTAAATATATGAATACTTTGAAGAAATGTCTGCCCGATGCCATTGTCATCGCCCTTTTTGCAGTAATCTCTTTTGCTTATTTCTTTGTTCCTGTATCGCAAGGCAAAATACTTTTTCGCCACGATTCGCAAGCCAGTATAGGCTTAGGACAAGAACTTTCACAGTATGAAACTCAAACAGGTGAAGTAAGTCGTTGGACAAACTCGGTGTTTAGCGGAATGCCTACCTATCAGATTGCACCGTCTTACAATTCTACCGACGGACTTTCTGCCGTCATGTCAGCCTATCACCTTTGGCTTCCCGACTATGTTTGGTTCATTTTTGCCTATCTTTTAGGCTTCTATATCATGCTTCGTGCGTTCAATTTTCGCCAATCGTTGGCAGCATTGGGCAGTATTATATGGGCTTTTTCTTCTTATTTCCTTATTATTATTGCCGCAGGACACTTGTGGAAAGTCATGGCTTTGGCTTATTTGCCTCCAATGATAGGTGGTGTCGTCTTGGCTTATCGGGGCAAATATCTATGGGGATTTATTATAACCGCACTTTTTGCAGCCTTTGAGATAAAAGCCAACCACGTGCAAATGACTTATTACTACCTATTCATTGTTCTTTTCATCATCATTGCCTACCTTGTGCAAGCCATTAAAGAACAACGAATTGCCCACTTCCTAAAAGCTTCGGGTGTACTTTTAGCAGCTGGATTGATTGCTATTGCTATCAATATTTCCAATCTTTACCACACATGGGAGTATCAAAAGGAAAGTATGCGTGGGAAAAGCGAATTGACCAAAGCCAATAGTGCCAATCAAACCAACTCTGGACTTGACCGCGACTACATTACACAATGGAGTTACGGCATAGACGAAACCCTTACTTTGCTTGTTCCAAACGCTAAAGGTGGTGCGAGTGTTCCGTTAAGTCAGAACGAAACGGCAATGAAAGAGGCTAATCCAGAAGTACAATCTTCGCTTCCACAACTCTACGATGCTATGCCTCAATACTTTGGAACACAACCAGGAACGAGCGGCCCTGTTTATGTGGGTGCTTTCGTCTTCTTCCTCTTTGTATTGAGTTGGTTCATTGTGAAAGGTCCACTGAAATGGGCTTTGTTGGGCGCAACAATCCTCTCGGTATTGCTTTCATGGGGTCATAATTTCATGGGCTTTACCAACTTCTTCTTAGATTATGTGCCGATGTATGCCAAGTTCCGAACCGTTGCCAGCATATTGGTCATTGCTGAATTTACAATTCCTTTGTTGGCAATCCTTGCTTTGAAGCGCATTGTCGAAGAACCCGAACTACTTTCTAAGCAAAAGAAAGCCATTGGCATATCGCTTGCGCTCACCGTTGGATTGGCGCTCATCATGGCACTCATGCCAAGCATGATGTCGCCTTTCATTTCTGACCAAGAGCGTGCGATGCTTTCAGGCATTCAAGGCATGACGCCTGATGTTCAAAACATGATGCTTTCTAATGTTGCCAATATGCGTGCAGCCATGGTAAGCAGTGATGCGTGGCGTTCAATCCTTATCATTCTTGTTGGTGTTGCCCTACTTTATTTCTACAAAGGACAGAAAATTAAGCCTTTATACCTTATTCTTGGTTTGTCGGCACTCTGTTTAATCGACCTTTGGCAAGTGGATAAACGCTACTTGAACGATGATATGTTTGTACCAAAGAGCGAGCGCGACACACCGCAACAAGCCACAGCAACTGATATTGCAATTTTGAAGGACAAGGCTTTGTCTTATCGTGTACTCAATTTTGCATCGGGTGCATTCAATGAAAATAATACTTCGTACTTCCATAAGAGCATTGGCGGCTATCACCCAGCGAAACTCCGCCGTTACCAAGAGATGATAGAGAAGTATGTAGCCCCTGAAATGCAAGCAGGAATGCAAGCCATTGCCAGCAAGGGAGGCAACATGAAAGCAGTGGACGGGCGCAAAATCTTCCCAGTTTTGAATATGTTGAATGCCAAGTATTTCATTGTTCCATTGCAAGGAGAAGCTACAACTGAAATTCAAAACCCATACGCACAAGGCAATGGTTGGTTTGTTGATAAGCTCGTTTATGTTGCCGATGCTAATGCAGAGTATGCAGAAGTTGGCAAAATAGACGTAAGCCACGAGGCTGTAGCCGACAAGAAATTCGAGTCAGTATTGGGTAAAACTCAGCAAAACGACTCTACATCAATGGTTCAACTGACCAAATATGCGCCTAATAATCTGACTTATACCATTAATTCAAAGAAAGGTGGCGTAGTGGTTTTCTCTGAAATTTACTATCCAGGTTGGACAGCTACCATTGACGGACAACCTGCTGAACTCGGTCGTGTGAACTATATTCTCCGTGCTTTGAATGTGAAAGCAGGCAAACACGAGGTAGTTTTAGATTTCCACCCGTCAAGTATTTCTACCACAGAAACCATTGCCTACATCGCTTTGTTCATTCTTCTCCTCGCTATTCTCGGTGGTGGATTCATGGAATGGAAGAAGAAAAAGGCTCAACAAGCATAGTTTAACGCATCAATCCACAACGAAAGCCTTCAAATTCGTGCTACTACAAGCCGATTTTGAAGGCTTTCTTGTACACGGATAGTAAGTTGGAAAAGCAAAACAATAGGTTTCAACATCAAAAAGAGCCTATTTTGCGGTTCAAAATAGGCACTTTTAAAATGGCACGCTACAGACGAAGAAAATAGGACAACTAAAATCGTCTTTACCACCAATTACTTTTTTCAAAAGAAAAAACACAGAGGAACACACTTTTTATTATCTTGCATAACTCATTTGCATTCATTAGTTTAAGCAACGATATTGATTAAATCTATAAATATATAGACAAAACCGATTGGAGGGGACAGAAATATAGTCTATCTTTGCAACAGAAAACAAAAAGAATAACAATTAAAAAGAAAAGAATATGAAGAATTTAGATTTTATCGGATTAGACGAAAACAAAGTAAGAAAAGTAAGAGAAGGTCTTGCACAGTTGTTGGCAGATTTCCAAATCTACTACACCAATCTCCGCAACCTCCATTGGAATGTAAAAGGACACAGCTTCTTCATTATGCACGAGAAGTACGAAGAAATGTATAACAGTGCTGCTGCACACATAGACGAGATTGCAGAGCGCATTCTGCAGCTGGGTGGCACACCCGAAAGCAAGTTCAGCGAGTACCTGAAGATAGCAACCATCAAGGAATTGGGCAAGGTAGAATGTGGCAAAGAGGCTATGGAGCACATCTTAGGCTACTTCAAGAACCTCATTGCACAAGAGCGTGCGCTCATCGAATTGGCAGGCGAAGCAAACGACGATGTAACTGCCGACCTTATGACGGGCTACATTGCAGCACAGGAAAAGACTGTTTGGATGCTCCTCGCTTTCGCTGAACACCACCATAAGAACGAATGTGGTTGCGAGAGCAAGTAAGCATCAGCCATAAAGATTAAATTTTCAAGAGAATGTATCTATTTCAGATACATTCTCTTGTTAGTTATATAAGGGTGCAGAGCTTTGATATTTTATTGTTATCTTTGCATTTTGAAACAATCAGACAGACATATTTTACATAAAATGAAGACTCTAAAAACAATATTTTATACGCTTTTCCTGCTGTGCTGCATTGGTGCAAAGGCGCAAGTAGCAGTAGCGGTAGCAGCAGCGGACGAAGGTTGGAACATTAAAAAAGATGATAAAACAGGGAAACTTGCGCTTTACACATCGGAAGGCAAAAGGCTTTTAAATGGTCTTGACAGCATTAAACGCATACAAAGCAACTTGTTTATCGTTACTAAAAACAAACTGAAAGGAGTTTACAGCAGCAAGGGGAAGGAAGTAATACCAATGAAATACGACAGAATGGAGGCTTTTGGCAATTTCTTTTGGAAGGTTTTTCTGAATGGACAACAAGGCATTTACACCTTTGATGGAAAGAAAGTGCTGCCTGCAAAGTATGATGAAATTATCTATTTGTACAGAGATTGGAACTTAGACCCCGACTTTGTTGTGAAAGAAAAGGGCAAATATGGAATGTTCAATGCTAAAGGCGACTGTCTGATACAGCCAGAATACGATGAAGTAAAGTATGCTGACCAACACCAAATCTTCATAAGAGGTAACGAAAAAGGCTATCTGATGAAGCATAAACAGACACTGATAAAAGGCATTACAATAAAAGACAAGATAACCAACTGGATAAAACAAAACGGTGAATCTAAGAGAATAAATTATTTTATATTTGAAGATAAGAACGGAAAAATCGGTTTGTTAGACATTGAAGGCAATGTACAGATAAAACCACAATACGAAAGTATGACTCCATACTACAATATATCGAGCGGCAGAACTGACTATCTTGTTGTGCAACAAAACTCGCTCTATGGTATAATAAGTCTTTCAAATGATGTTTTAGTTCCACTTAAGTATAAATCGTTTGCCAACATTTACATAAGCAACCATATTGTTTTGGAAGACGAAGAGGGGTATATGCTTTACTCACTGAAAGACAACAGCATTTTTCATTCGCTGCATTTCGACTATATAAGAGAATCAAGCGGTCCGTATGCCTTAATTAAGAAAGGTGGGAAAGCTGCCTTTTTGAATAAGGTAACGCTTGAGTTGGTTTTTCCTTTTAAATACGAAGACATTTCAGAATCGACCGAAGACAGTCTTTTTACAGTAAGTCTGAATGGCAAATATGGTCTTGTTGACAAAAACGACAAGGTGTTTATTCCATGCATATACGACGAGCCGCTGTACCCTTCGTGTGGTAATAAGTTTGTTGTAAAGAAAGATAACCAATATGGTATCATCAATTTAAAGAACGAAATCATCTATGGTATGATTCCTCACCCTATTATTGCTTACAGTGATTCTTTCCAAATTATGGACATAAGCAGAAACAATCCTGAATTAGATTGCAACTTGAAGGAAATAAAAAGGTAACAATGGGTAAATAACAAATAAGGCTCGCTTTTGCGAACCTTATTATATTAATGTGAAAAAAAATAATCGTTTACGGCAGGATTTCCTTTAAAGGAATCATTACAAAGTCGCGTTCTTTCATCAAGGGGTGAGGAACTTTGAAGTCTGGTTCATCTATTTTCAAGTCATCAATCATCAGAATATCAATATCAATAATGCGGTCTTGATATTTTCTATTAACTGTTTTGTGTGCTCTTCCCATTTCCTTTTCTACGGCTTGCGTAGTTTCCAAAAGCTGGCGAGGAGCAAGTTCCGTATTCACACAAAGACACGCATTGAGAAATTGGTTAGGACTTTCAAAGCCCCAAGGTTTGGTTTCTAAAAACGAAGACTGCCGAATAACCTCCCCTACCCTTTCAAAAATAAGAGCAATGGCTTCATTCAGTATTGCTTTTCGGTTGCCAAGATTAGAACCTAAACCAAGATAAACGATGTGCGACATTCTCTATTCAGTCTATTTTAAATTGCTAATCCCAAATTAATCGTTCAAAATTAAAAGTGCATCGCCAAAGCAACCAAACTGATAGCCACCCTTAACAGCCTTATCGTAAGCCTCCATAACAAGGTCGTAACCACCAAAAGCAGCAGTTTCCATTAATAAAGTAGAATAAGGGTGATAGAAATTCACCAACATTGAGTTAGCCAATCCGAAATCGTATGGAGGGAAAATAAACTTATTTGTCCATCCATCATATTCTTTCAACATTCCGTCTGTCCCCACAGCAGTTTCCGTTGCCTTAACAACACTTGCTCCAATGGCACAAACACGATGATTAGCAAGTTTTGCTTCATTAACAATTTTGCAAGCATCAGCATTAATGTGCATTTCCTCTGAGTCCATTTTGTGCTTTGTAAGGTCTTCCACTTCAATGTTATGGAAATTGCCTAAGCCGCAATGCAAGGTGATAAAGGCTGAATGAATGCCTTTAATTTCCAACATTTTCATTAAATGTTCAGAAAAGTGAAGGTTGGTTCCTGGGGCAGTAACAGCACCTTCATGTGCTGCAAAGACCGATTGGAAATTCTCTAAATCATCAGCATCAGCATGTGCAAAGTCTTCTCCAGCTTCTTTTTCACGATTATCTATGATATAACGAGGCAACGGAGCTTCGCCCAAAGCATAGAGTTCTTTTTTAAATTCATCGTGAGGACAGTCGTAAAGGAAACGAAGTGTACGCCCACGAGAAGTAGTATTGTCGATAACTTCGGCTACCATCGAACCTGACTCATCAAAAAAAAGTTTGTTACCAATACGGATTTTACGTGCAGGTTCTACCAAAACGTCCCATAAACGCATCTCTTGATTGAGTTCACGCAACAAGAACACTTCGATTTTGGCATCTGTTTTTTCCTTCGTACCATACAAACGTGCTGGGAAAACCTTTGTATCATTAAAGACAAAAGTGTCGCCCTCATCAAAATAATTCACCACATCTTTAAAGCGTATGTAGTCTTCCTCGGTTGGTTCGCCCTTTACTTCTTTGTTATACATATCAATCGTTCCCGATTTTTTATGCAAAACCATAAGCCGCGCTTCATCTCTGCGAGTTACTTTGAATACTTGACTTGTTCCGTCAGCACGATTCAACACACGTTCAGACGAATGTGGATACAAAGCTACCTGCTCTTTAGGTAAATTGAATTTAAATTGTGAAAGCTTCATTTATCTATTTTTCTATGTTCTGTTGGTTCAACCATTCTTGAAAATGGTCGTAATTAACACATTGTTCTACTTTTATTTCGCCCACTTGTGTGCGCCTTAATGCCACAAGATAAGCTCCGCTGTTAAGCGTTCTGCCCAAATCACGTGCCAAAGCTCGTATATATGTGCCTTTTCCGCATACAACTCGGACAGTGAGTTGCATTTTTTCATTGTCGAAACTGATGATTTCTATTTCATCAATTCGTATCTTTTTAGGTTTCAAAACCACGTCATCGCCTCTGCGACGATAATCAAAAGCTCGTTGCCCATTCACTTTTACTGCACTATAAGTAGGGGGTATTTGCTCAATATCGCCTACAAAATGTTGCAGTTTCTCTTCAATGAGTTCACGAGTGATATGCTCCGTTGGGAACTTTTCGTTCTCTTCGTGTTCCATATCGTAGCTTGGCGTAGTTGCTCCCAACTGCATTGTGGCTACATATTCCTTCGTGTGCGTCTGCAAATTCTCTATTTGCTTGGTCATCTTACCCGTTGCAAGTATGAGGACTCCTGTTGCCAATGGGTCGAGTGTGCCTGCATGCCCTATTTTTACTCGTCCTCCTTGCGCTTGAGAACAAAGGTAACGCACATGAGCCAAAGCCTTAAAACTCGTTATTCCGTATGGTTTGTCAATCGGTATGATTACTCCTTCTTTGAAATTCATTCTGATTTTATTAAAAGAATAAACATTAATCAACCATATTGAGCGATACGCCCGAAAGCAACATGGCTAAAAGAATACCACCAACAATGATTCTGTACCACCCAAAGGCTTTAAAACCATATTTAGTAAGGAAGCTAACAAACCATTTCATGGCTAAGATTGCCACGAAAAACGATATAACACACCCTACGCCTAAGAGCATAAGATTGTCGGAAGTTGCCCAATTTACATTTTCTTTCATCATATCGTAAACGTCCAAAATGGTTGCGCCAGCCATGGTTGGCACAGCAAGGAAGAACGAAAACTCAGCTGCTTTCTTGCGAGTAAGTTTGTTTGCCATACCACCAACAATGGTTGACATGGAACGACTCATACCTGGGATAACTGAAAGGCATTGAAACATTCCTATAAAGAAGGCGCGTTTAGGTGTAACTTCGTTTTCTTCTTTGCCTTGATTAAATAGTTTGTCGCAGAAAAGCATAAAGATTCCGCCCAAAACAAGCGTAATGGCTACCACCCAAATAGAGTCTAAAAGCCAATCTAAGAGTCCGCTTTTCTTTGCAGCTAAACCCACAACAACGGCAGGAAGCACACCAATTATCAGCAGTCCATAGAGTTTCCACATTTCTTTTGTAAATGAAAAAAACTTTTTCCAATACAAACAAACCACAGAAAGGATTGCTCCAAACTGTATTATAAATGTAAAAGCGTGAATAAAGGGATTGCCTTGCTCAACGCCTAACAAGTGTTGCGTAATAATCATGTGCCCTGTTGACGATACAGGCAAGAACTCTGTCAAACCTTCAACAATGGCAATGATAATTGTTTGAATTAAATCCATTATTCTTCAGCCTCGTCTTTACGTTTTGGTTGATACATAATTGCACCAATAATCGAGATGAAACCAATAAAAGTTACGACTGGAGCGACCTTAATACGCATGGTACTGAAGATTTCAGGGTTATACTCTGTTTCAGTAGAACCGCTACCGCTCATCAATATAAAACCCAAAATTACGATAGCCACACTAATAGCCAACAAGATGAAATTGATTTTGCTAAATGCTAAATTCTTTTTATCCATTTCGTTTATGAATTGTTAAGCCACACCTTATATATAATATAAAGGTTGAACTCTTGAAAATATGTTTACTTAAATCTTATAAAGCGAACTTGCTTTCATGCGCAAGAACTTGTTTACCGATAGCCATGAGCAGAAGAAAGTAATGAGAACACCGAAAGCAAGCATAGTCAAAGCGGTTATTATCATTACGTTCCAATCTAAAACCACAGCAATTTCAGGGTCGTAAGAATACAAGAAATACATTCCGACCCCTAAAACGGCAATAGCAATCAGCGCCGATATCAATCCTTCGATGATAGCTGTACGCAAGAAAGGCATTCGTATGAAATTCCACGATGCTCCTACGAGCTTCATTGTATGGATTGTAAATCGTTGAGCATATACGCTTAATCGTATTGTATTGTTTATCAACGAGAAAGAAACGACTGTTAATAATGCTGCAATAACCAACAACACAAGACTAATCTTGCCCAATGTGTTATTCACACTTTCTACTAAATCTTGACGATAAGTAATATCGCTCACCCCTTTGTAGGTTTTCAATTGCGCTGCAATGGCTTTTATCGAATCGTTATTGGCATAATTCGCCTTCAATTGTACCTCTATTTCAGCGGTGAACGGATTTTCGCCAACAAATTCGGCAGGGTTTGCTCCCAATTCTTTTGTTCCTTCCTTCAAGGCTTCTTCCTTGCTGATAAAGTTTAAGTTGCTGATATAATTCAATTGGTCTACACGCTCGCACAAAGTAGCACATTCTTCGTTGCTCATATCGGGCTGAAGAATCATGGTTATCGTAAGGTTTTCCTTAACAAACTGACTGAGATTGCGACTTGTACACACCGTCAAAACTACCATTCCAATGAGAATAAGCACCATTGCCGTACTAATGCAAAGCGTTATTATTTGTAAGCTGCGTGGCTTTCCTGCCTTTTTATGTTGTTTTGCCATTGTTCTAAATTGGGGATAATACACCAAAGTTGATGCAAAGATACTGTAAAATAAGGTAATAGCAAAAGATTTTAAATTTTATTTACAAACAAAACATATTTCCAATTCAACCTCTTCCTATTTTAAACTTAATTGTTACCTTTGTGCAACGAATAAGATTTTTAATATGAGTACCATTATTTATCCTTCTCCTATCTTCGGTCCTATCAAAAGTCGCCGTCTCGGTCTATCGTTAGGCATTAATCTTTTACCGAGCGATGGCAAAGTTTGCACCTTCGATTGCATTTATTGCGAATGTGGTTTTAACAAAGACCACCGCACAAAATCGGTTTTCCCAACTCGCCAAGCGGTGGCTATAAAACTTGAAGAAAAGTTAAAAGAAATGACCAAAGCGGGAGAATATCCAGATGTACTCACCTTTGCTGGCAATGGCGAGCCTACTTCTAACCCTGAATTTGCAGAGATTATTGACGATACTATTCGGCTTCGCAATCAATATTGTCCCAATGCAAAGGTTTCTGTATTAAGCAATTCCACGTTCATACATCGCCCAAAGGTTTTTGATGCGCTTTTGAAAGTGGACAATAACATTCTAAAACTTGATACGATTAACGATGCTTATATTCAGAATACTGACCGCCCTGTAATTCCGTCTTACAGTGCAGCGAAAATCATTAAAGGCATGAAGGCTTTTAAAGGTAAGCTCATCATTCAAACCATGTTCATGAAAGGCACATCGCAAGACGGCATTGACGTAAACAACGTAAAGGAGGAGTACATTTCCCCATGGCTTGCAGCCCTGAAAACCATTGCTCCACGCCAAGTTATGATTTATACCATTGACCGAGAGACACCCGACCCAAACCTCAAAAAAGCTACAAAGGAAGAATTGGACACTATTTGCGAACGTGTAAAGGCTATGGGCATTTCATGTAGCGCATCGTATTAAACTAAAAAATAATCGGCTACATCTTTTACTATCTACTTATTCAGTTGCTGTTTGAACCATTCCACGATTAAATCAATAATAGGTTGTTGAAACCAAGGGTCGTCGCCATGCCCAGCGCCCTCTAAAAGATAAAACGTAGCAGGTACATTGCGTGCTTTTAAGTCATTGTATAAATGTTCACTTTGCAAGGTTGTAACCATTTTATCGGCTGTTCCGTGCAAAATTAAGAACGGTGGTAAGTCGGAATGTAAATGCCCTATCGGACTTGCCCATAGGGCTTTCTCTTTGTTTTCAGCAATTGCTCCCATTGGTTTCTTTCCATATTTCACTCCACCTACCAACAATGCTTCCGAGGCAGCGGCTGATTGATGCCATTGTTGCACCTCAGCGGGAAAATCTTCCACGATGCGTGTAAAATCGTAAGGACCAAAAATATCGCAACAAGCTTGTATTTCTGACGAATAGTTTAGGTAGTCGCCCACTTCAAACTCGGTTTCTTTTGCGGTCATTGCCACAAGTTGCGCCAAATAACCACCTGCCGAATTGCCCATAACACCTATGCGTTCTGTATCAATTCCGAATTGTTTGGCATGAGCACGTAGGTATCTTACGGCTGCTTTTCCGTCGATAAGCATGGCTGGGAAGGCATCTGGCAACGGACGATATTCCACTGCTGCCACTATAAATCCTTCTAATGCCAACGCCATACGCAGTCTGCTCCACTTGCCATAATCGGAAGTGGTGAACCCGCCGCCTGGAAAATAGACCACACAAGGTTTCTTTTCCGTTGTATTGGGCATGAATATTGTCATGTGGAGCGAGCGTGTGCCGTTGCCAAAGTATTGAGCATAAACCACTTCGTTTATTATATCAATACGTGGTTGGGTTACTTCAACGCTAATTTTTCCTTTAAAATATTCTTTAGTTTCCTCTATTTTTTCAATCTTCATAGTTCTTCCTTCGCTTCATTCTCTTAGTCGCATTGGAATATATCGCGTGTATAAACTTTTTCTTTTACATCGTCCAACGCACTATCATATCGGTTGGCTATAATTTCATCGCACTCAGCTTTGAACTTTTGTAAGTCGTTCACCACCAAACTACCAAAAAATGTGGTGCCGTCTTCTAAACTTGGCTCATAAATAATAATGGTTGCGCCCTTTGCCTTGATGCGTTTCATGACACCCTGTATAGAACTTTGCCGAAAATTATCGCTGTTCGATTTCATAGTTAATCGGTAAACGCCTATGACACAATCTTTTTCAACTTTCGGATTGTAATTTCCTTGCTCAAAATAGTCGTAATAACCTGCCTTGTGCAGCACTTGGTCGGCTATGAAATCTTTGCGTGTTCGGTTGCTTTCCACAATGGCTTGAATCAAATTTTCGGGTACATCAGAATAGTTTGCCAACAATTGTTTCGTGTCTTTTGGCAAACAATACCCTCCGTAACCGAACGAAGGATTATTGTAAAACGACCCTATGCGTGGGTCAAGACAAACACCATGAATAATGTTTGAGGTGTCTAAGCCTTTTACTTCGGCGTAAGTGTCGAGTTCATTGAAGTAGCTTACACGCAAAGCCAAATAGGTATTGGCAAATAGTTTCACGGCTTCGGCCTCAGTGAGTCCCATGAAAAGCGTTGGAATGTCTTCCTTTATCGCTCCTTCTTGCAAGAGTTCGGCAAATTCATGAGCAGCGTTGTCCAATCGTTCGTCGCCTTCAGGTCGTCCAACAATGATGCGACTTGGGTACAAATTATCGTATAACGCTTTGCTTTCTCGTAGAAATTCGGGGGCAAAGATGATGTTTTCGCAATTGAAATTCTGTCGTACGCTTTCGGTATAACCCACTGGGATTGTGGATTTAATCACCATAATAGCCTTTGAATTGACACGCATTACTTGCTCAATCACCTCCTCTACATGGGTTGTATCAAAGTAATTGCGCATTGAGTCATAGTTGGTAGGCGTAGCAATGACCACAAAGTCGGCATCACGATACGCCTTTTCGCCGTCCAATGTAGCCGTAAGATGTAGCTCCTTTTCGGCTAAATATTTTTCAATATAGTCGTCTTGAATGGGCGACTGCTTATTATTGATAAGGTCTACTTTCTCCTTTATAACATCGACCGCCACTACTTCGTGGTGCTGACTCAACAAGGTGGCAATGCTCAAACCCACATAACCTGTTCCAGCAACCGCTATTTTAATTTCGCTTTTCATAATTTTTCTGCGTTATACGACTGCAAAAATGTCTTTTTTTATATAAAAGTGCAATTTTCTACCACGACAATATATTAAATATTGTGTCGCTTCATTTACAAAAATGCAAGTATTGATTGCAGTCTTTATGATGCAAAGATACAAAATTTAAATAGGTGTTCAAAATTAATTGGTATTTTTAGCATCATTTTTTGAATACGGAAAAAGAGAACAATATACCTCCAACAAATATTCGAAATTAGGCTTAAAAAAACAAGACCTATTGTTTCGCTCTGCAAAACCGACTGTTTTGGAGCTTAAAACCTATTGTTTTGAACGCTAAAATATACTGTTTTGAAAGGCGAAAATACATATATTATATAACAAACTGATAATCAACAAGATACAAAGAAGTACATTTTTCATCTAATTTTGTCCATTTTTAGAACAAGAATTTAGAACAATTTGAGTGTAAAAAATGGAGTAAAATGCACCGAAAGTTAGCAATTCTGCTACATTTATGCACACCTAAAAAGATAAAAAAGTTCGCGACCGTCTACTTCATTTCTCTCTAACGCACGACCAAAAATAGTTAAACAAAAAATATCCAATTACCAAAATCTTATATTTTATTTTTAAAAAAAAGTGAATATATTGGTATTATGCTTAATTTACACTACCTTTGCATAAGATATAGCTGCACTCGACAAAGTGAAAGTAAACTTTCTCTGTACTCGTTTGCAATATCTTTGCATAAGATATAGCTGCACTCGACAAAGTGAAAGTAAACTTTCTTTGTACTCGTTTGCAATATCTTTGCATAAGATAAGCTGCACAATGGACTCCGTAGGGGCGTGATTTATCACGTTCCTAACACCCTAAAAATAAGTAGTTTTGCAATAAGGAACGTGATAAATCACGCCCCTACAAAGTAGCATTATTCGCAAAGTAAACAGTAACTATCTACCCCCTACAACGTAAAGTAAATTAATACAACCTATATTTTAGAAACAAATAACCGAACTATCAAAGTAAAAATGAAACATTTTTTTGTACTCGTAGCCTTATTATTCGCTTTTGAACAAGGCGAAGTTTATGGTCAGGTAACAATGGAAACATTTAAATCGAAAAGTCAAACCGAAAGTAAACGCTATTTTTCGAGTAGAATGGACGAAGCAAAAGCGAAAGAAAAAAGTGGCGATTTGAAGGAGGCTATTTTTATTTACACCGCTTTGACCAAAGAAAGCATGAACGAAGCCGACCGAAAAAATCTTTATAACACATTGGAAATTGCACAAATAAAGTTCAATTCTTACATTAATAATAAGGTTTCTGAAATGATTGTTGTAAACGACAATATCGGTATTCGCCGACTTTTGCTCAATGTACAAGAAGAAATGACAAAGAACGAATTGGACAGACAAACACAACGTTTATGGACAAACGTGCTTGCCAACGCCAATCAGTATGCAAGTGGGCATGAATACGACCGACTCGGCTCCTTATTTGCTTACTTTACGCCTACCGAATTTGGTTGCTCATTGCTCAATAATGACGAAAAACTCATGCCAGCAAAGAGTAGTGAATATCGCACACTGTATGAAGCATTCACGAAACATAAAGATGCGGAGGAAAGGAAGATATTGGAAGCAAAGGCAAAAGCCGACAGTATACAATCGGCAAAATACTATGCCAACTACCGAAAAGAACGCCGCAAAGTGCGTTGGCATTCTAAAGGAATAATCTTTGGTAGCTTTGGAACACTCTTAGACACGCAAAATAATTATGAATGGGAAGCTGGTCTTGGCGCACAGATACGCACTACTAATTCGTTCATTGGTTTTGAATTGACGGGTTCATACGCTGAAGTTGATTTTACCAGAGATGCTGACGAATTTATTTATCAAGGAAATCCACGAATATCATACGTCAGAATTGCTCCAAAAATTATGTTTGTGCCTTTTAAAAACAAGTCATACGGACTTCATTTGGGCTATACGGTGGGCATTCCTGTGGACAGACAGAACATAATAACGGAGAAGAAAATGGTTAATTCCGTTTGTGCTACGCTTTCATTGGGTATGGTAAAACTTAATTTTGAGCATATATTGAACACGCCAAACCGTATTTCGCAAGTGGGATACCTTACCAAAGGAAAATCGTTGAATGTGGTTTCTGCCTCCCTCGTGTTCTATTTGTAAATTCTTAAAAACGTACATATGAACTTCAAAAAGCTATTTTTACTTTTCATAGGTTGCTTTGCAACTTTGTTTTCATATGCCCAATTCACGGCTTTCAATTCGTTAATGCGCCGTGCCATTGTCATGTACGAAACTGACGAGCAGGGTTATTATGTGAAAAAGGAGAATATGCCTGTTGTGAGCATTGATAACATTACGGAAATGTATGCGCTCAACAAGAAGACTTTAACGCTTTATGCCACCACAGCAACAGGAAATTTTGCCATAACACTCGACAAATCGGTGTTCAAAAACTATAAAAAAGGCAAAACTATTCCTATGGTTTCGGGCGCAGACCTGCAAAGTCTGATTGATTTAAAGTCGGCTACACTCGTCAAAAAGTGTGAGGCGCATAATCAAGAACTTAAATATCAAGAAGAACAACGCATCAGACGAGAGCGAGAAGAGGCGGAAAGGCGCAAAAAGGAAGAAGCTGAAAAGGCGGAAAAAGCACGCAAAGAAAAGGAAGAATATCGCCGTTCGCACATTTGGAATTTCCTTCCTGTTCCTTTAGATACATATAAATGTGAGTTATGCGAGAAGGAAATAAAGACCAATCGACTATATTGCATAGGCATTCAAAACGATTCTATATTAAGTATACATAACGAACCATTCGATTTAGGTTATAGTTGTACGCAAATTCACGTTTATAAATTAACAGACGATATACTCGAACACGAGGCTTTTCAAAAGCACGCAACGGCATTTGTTGATTCATTAGGTGAAACTCATATACCTCTTGAAGAAATAGAGTATTTTAATGCAGATAAAATTAACGAAGTAATTGATAAAATAAAGAAAGCTGTGCCTTGGGGATACGTTTCTGATTATAGTTGGGACAATGAAAATTATGTTGTAACGCTAAAACTAACATTCAGAAATTTGAACGCAAAAACAATCCGATACATTCAAGTTTTCTATAATGTTTTGAACGATGTGGGCGATGTTAGAACGTCGGGTAGCTTTAAAGGAACAGGTCCTATAAAACAATATGATGCAGGTACATGGGATTGGGATTACGATTCATCGTACACTTTCTGTTATGCTGGCGATGCAACAAGGCTCAGAATTACCAAAATTATATTGACTTACATGGACGGAAAGAAGAAAATTCTCACGGGAAACCAAATATTAATTGGCGATGGAGATGATGAAACAGACGAAATTCCAGAAGAGATTTTTCCAGAAGACGAATAAAATATGAGAATAAGATAGAAACTAAGCGTTTCTATCTTATTTCATTTTCCTTTTCAAATTGGGTAGAACGACTTAAAAATGCCGTTACGATAAAAGGTAAAATATTAACGATTGCCACAATAACAAAGAAGCGACGATAGCCTAAATATTCTTGAAGAATGCCTGTAAACCAACCAGATGCCATAAGAGATAAGGCTGCAATGGCACTCGCAATAGAGTAACGGAAGATGGCATACTTACCTTGCGAACAATAAAGAAGTATCAAAATATAGGCAGTAATGCCAAAACCAAAACCAAATTGTTCCACTGCCACGCAAATATTGATAACAGAAAGTGTGGAAACAAAGTTGTAGCTAAGGTAAATATAAAGCATTTTGGGCAACGTTATAGCACAAACCATGAGCCAAAGGCTACCCATTAATCCTCTTTTTACGATAGACTGACGACCTAAAATGCAACCAAAAATGGCAGCAAACGCACCTACCGAACCTTGAACCAAGCCCAATTCTTGTGGCGAAAGACTCAATCCGCCATTGCTTCCAGGGTCGATTAAGAACAAAGGAGCTATGCGGAAAAACATTCCTTCGGGGATTAAATAAAGCAAAAGAAAAGAAAGCAACGCCACATAGTTAGGCAATTGCATGAAAGTAGTTTTGGTTTCCAACCACCAACGACGGGTCAATCCGCTACGTACAGGTATAGACGGCTTGTCTTTGGGTCGAGGAAGCACCCAAAAATGATAAATAAAAAGCAATAAAAACGTTACGGATAATAAATAAAAAGTAGATACCCACGACTTCGCAACGACACGATTGAGCATTTCAAGATTACCTGCTAAGGTTAAAGGAATACCCATTCCGACCACAATAGCCATGAGCAAGAATACCGAATGCACACTGCTTACCCCTGGCGATTTACGAGATATACTCAGTTTATAGAACCTTACCACCGCAACATCATGTATTACAGCAGCACAAGCTATTATAATAAAGAGTAGCATGGAACCTATTTCCCAATAGGAAGCAGTTATTAGCTTTGAGATTCCAAACATGGAAGCAGCCATTAAGAACTCCATTGCGAGTATCCAAAAGCGTTTTGTGGCATAGCCAGTAACAACTCTACCCAACAAAGGACGCAGAATAAAGGGAATGAAAAACCATGAGGTGAGCAGCGTTATCGTGCCATTTGACAAGCCCATTCTATTGAAAAATACCAATGAAACGAGAAACACAATGACGTAAGGCAATCCACGCGTAAAATAAACGGTGGGTAACCACAGCCATTTTTTATTGTTTAAAGTTTCGTTCGTATCCATATAATTTGCGTTTGCGCTGCTTTGCTCTGTATTAAGAACGTCTTTCGTATGCTTTTGTTATATCTGCACCTTTATAATAATGTAAAAGTATTTGGTCGTAACGATAACCTTGTTCGCCCATCATGGCAGCGCCAATCTGGCAAAGCCCTACTCCATGCCCCCAACCAGCACCTTTTATCGTAAAAGTTTGTGGAACATTGTCTTTCAAATCAGCTCGTTCAACCACAAATGCCGAACTATAAAGATGACTTTTGCTTAATGCTCGCCTAATTTCAAGTTCCTTTCCGATAATCAAAGTGCGCTTTGTACCCACTATTTTCAGTCGAAAGATGCGCCCACTCTTGCCTCTTTCCAATGGAATAAGATTGAGAATATCACCAAAATCAACCCCTATTTTTTCTTCTAAAAGCTGCTTTACTTCTGCTTGCGAGTAGATTTGCTCCCATCGATAGAAGTCTGTTGTTTCTTGGTCAAAGTCGTTTAACACCTGCGAAAGCACCTTTTTATTGTTTGTATTGCAAAACCCTTCGGGTTTAGACAATATCCATTCTCTTGCAATTGCCTCATTGGTAAGGTCGGGCAAAGGCTTTTCGTCGGGCAAAACATCGGGTAGTGCCACCAAATAAGGCTTTCTGATGTTCTCCCAACAATATTGAAATTCCTCTATTGCACCACCGCAACACTTGCTATAACGTGCATCGCAAATCTCATCGCCACTTGTTAATATTTCTCCAGCGGTTTGTTTTATAGCTTCCACCACATGCTTATTGGCTGCCTTTGTAATGCCTTGATAGCGTTGACAATGGTCATCGGCACATACATCAAACAGTTTATGGTCTTCACGGTCGTACCAACGTATGATTTCGTCATCGGTTTTTACAAACGAAACAAGTGCTTCTGCATTGCTTTCACTTGCTTTTCGTTGCTGCATTTGTGCCAAAAGCCAACTGCGTGATATTACCGCGTGGGCTTTAAGCAACTCTAATGAAGACGTGGCACGCATCTCTGACGATATAACACTGGTTAAATAAGTTTCAACAGGCAGTTCATTTATAGCGCAAATCTTACCGTTTTCCACCACAAAACGCAATTTCCCTAAGAATGTTTGTGCCTCTTTTCGCTCCCAATGGAAATTCACTCCAATGGTAACATCTTCGAGTGTAAACGATGATTGAGCATCAGTAGGTTTAAAAACAAGCGTATCATAAGTCTTATTTTGCCATAAAATGCGCTCGTCAGATAGTTCTACCTTCTGTTTTCCGCTACACGCTACTCCATTTACCGTATAAACATGATTGAGCGAAAAGCACAATTTGCTTGCACTAACAATGCCTACCGATACGTTTGGTTCTGCTGTTATCTTACTTATTCCCATTGTTTCAGTTCGTTATACCTTTGTATTTTTGATTTTTTCGCACACCTTTTCCATCTCCGTTGGTGCAAGAACAATTTCTTTCATCACCTCTTTTAATAAGTCGGCATTCATTCTTTCAAAGTCAATTTGTCGTGGAAGAATGAGCAAACCGCCCATATCCAAAGCACCAGGACTTATCAAATACTGCTCATCTCCTTCCTTTGAATAGCATTCAGGACGATGTTTCTGACGTGGAAAGACAACAGAAATAGTGTCAAGTCCTTTCTTCCAAACCACAATATTCATCATTGGCTCAATTTCGCCCTCTCTTTGTGGCAACGAATCGTAAACTATGCGAAACAAATATTCATCGTTTTCAACGCTACGACTCTTAATAGCAAGGGCAGGATAGGCGAATTCTTGAATCAAGAATATACCTTCCACATCACTGAGGTTCAACAATGGCAGTGCCGAAGCCTCCAATTCGTCCCACCTTTCTTGTATAGGCAACAACCCACTTGTACCACCTTGAAAATGCAAATGGTCTGGTGCGCTTGCGCCACACTTTGGTCCATTGTAAAAGAACATAAGATTTGGATACGCATTAGCAAGGTTGTGCAAATCAGCGTAATACTCTTTTATCTTTTGCAATTGATGTTGGCGTGCAGGAATGGTGAAATGAATCGGTAAGATAGGGAACGGATTGACTAATATCTCAAACGATGAACCAAACGAAACACTTGTTTGAACCGCTGGGCGATTAGCCGCACAAAGGAAACAAGGACGTTTTGCTATCGTTGTTTTATCTATTTTAGCCCCCGTGCTGACCATTCTTGCAGGATTAAACTGCGCCTTTAAGCCATCACCGATATTTTTTATTTGCACCAATTCTAAATCACTGAACCGCTGTTTGGCATCTGCCCATTGGTTCAGTTGGCTGTAAAAAAAGGCTCTAAACTCTTTGCGCCCTCCTCATCGCCTTGATTGTTGAGTTGCTGACGTGCCGTTAATTCGATGGTACGCAATCGGTCTTTGTATAAATTATTGGCATTGACACGTTCAACGCTCAATGCTGCATCGCTATTTCCACCCCAACGACGACACAAATAGAGTTCTTCGTAAAGACGACCGATGCGGAATTGTCGGCTAAAAGCCAATCCCATGGCATAATCTTCCCCATAATTGGTATTTGGGAATTGTATTTCGCGTGCCAATGGTGTATAAAACGCACGTGGAGCACCTAAACCATTGATGCGCAAAGCATTGTTACAACCATTCTCGTCTGTCCATTCTGCATGGTCAATCAATCCTGGTGGTAAGGTATTTAACTCAAAATCGCACATTCTATACGAACCTATTATCATGGCAGCCTTCTGCTTATGGAAAGCATCAACTATCTTTTGCAAGGTAAGTTCCAATGAATAAAGGTCATCACTATCTAATTGGACGGCAAAACGCCCACACTTTTCGTTATTCACAGCATAGTTCCAACAACCACCAATACCGAGGTCGGTGCGTTGTGGAATAAGATGAACAAGACGTGCGTTACTCTTTGCCATTTCAGAAAGTATCGCTGTGGTTTGGTCGGTAGAATGATTATCCACAACGATTACGTTGTATTCAAAATTAGTCTGCTGACTTAATGCCGATTCCACCGCATCACGAATTGTTTTTTCACGATTGAAAACAGGAATAACCACCGATGCTTCCACCTTGAAATTCCCCCCTTCAAAGTCGGGTTGTTGATATTTTGATATATCAACCAACGCTCCTACGGCTTTCAAATGGGCGGTTGCCGCTTTTTCCATTTCTATTTGCACCTCACGATTGCGTGGGTTTACATAGTCGAATTGCTTCTCGCCACTACGGCGCAAGTCGTCTTCCTCTTCGGTATAGAGGTATTCATCTAAATGGAAAATTCGTCCTTGCCGACTCAAGAACAAACGCAAATCATACCAACCAGCAAACTTATAATCGTGCTTTTCAGCTTGTTTAGCATAAGCCTTCAATTGCTTTGCATCTATCAAGACCAAAGAACCGAAATCGAAATCATCACGAATACTTCCTACTTGATAATCAATAACAGGGTGGCGCACCACTTTTCCAGCCTCAACCGAGTAACGGTCGGCATAAACCATCGCTGCTTTAGTGTCCTTGGCAACATTCAAAAAACGTTTCAAAGCATGGTAACCCAATGTAATGGGCGAAGTTTTCATATAAAAAAGCGCATAATCAGCAGTACAATTCTCTACCATTGCAAGCATGGTTTCTACTGAAAGAATATTGCCAACTTGCATGGTTTCCACTCCTTCGGGAAGTGTTTTATCCATATTGGCAGCCTCTGTTCTAAGCAACCAAACTTTATTTACTTCGTCTTCGTTTATGAATTGCTTCGCTATTTCTTCAGCTTGTAATACATTATTGCAAGGAACAAAACAGTCGATAGTATGTTCTATTTTCATTCGTGTCATTTATTTACAATTTATTAGATAGTCAACGAGTGCAAAGAAAGTTTACTTTCTAATTGCCGAGTGCAGCTATATCTTATGCAAAGATATTGCCAACGAGTGCAAAGAAAGTTTACTTTCAATTTGCCGAGTGCAGCTATATCTTATGCAAAGATAGTAAATCAAAATTCCTTTACCAAAATATTTCAAAAAAATAAAAGGTTGGCATGCTCAAAAAGCTGCCAACCTCATTATTAATATAACCCAATGGTATGGGCAAATCACGATTTCTATTTTATTCTTCTTCGTCCTTCACCTCTGCTTCATGTTCAGCGATGAGGGTTTGTTGCAATTCATTAGGTACAAGTTCGTAACTTGAGAATTTAGTTGTGAAACTTGCACGACCACCAGTGAGCGAACTCAACGAAATACTATAGCTTGACAATTCTTTCAAAGGAATCTTAGCTTGCAACTTTTGGTAGCCTGCCTCCGAATCCATACCCATAATCATGGCACGACGACCTTGCAAATCGCTCATCACATCGCCCATATAATCGCTTGGTACATATACTTCCAAATCGTAAATTGGTTCCAAAATCTTTGGACCAGCAACTTTGAACGCATCAGAGAAAGCGTGGCGAGCAGCAAGTGTAAATGAAAGTTCGTTAGAATCAACTGGGTGCATCTTACCATCGTAAACAATTACGCGTACATCGCGAGCATAACTACCTGTCAATGGACCATGTTCCATACAATCCATGATACCTTTTAAGATGGCAGGCATGAAGCGTGTATCAATAGCACCGCCTACTACTGAGTTGATAAAGACGAGTTTACCGCCCCAAGGTAAGTCTTTTTCTTCCTTACCCTTGATGTTCATCTTAAACTCTTGACCATTAAACTTGTAAACAGTAGGGTCTGGCATACCTTCAGCGTATGGTTCTACAATGAGGTGAACTTCGCCAAACTGACCTGCACCACCACTTTGTTTCTTATGACGATACTCAGCTTTTGCTTGCTTTGTAATGGTTTCACGATATGGTATGCGTGCTTCCTTAAATACTGTTTGAAGTTTTTCATTGTTTTCCAAACGCCATTTGAGGGTACGCAAGTGGAATTCGCCCTGTCCTTTCACAATGGTTTGGCGCAATTCCTTGCTCTGTTCTACAATCCATGTAGGGTCTTCTTGACGCATCTTTAGGAGTGCAGCCATGAGTTTTTCTGTTTCTTGCGAATTGGTAGCCTCAATGGCACGCATATATTTTGGGTTAGGATACTTGATGAAATCGAAATGTTGTTCAACACCTTTACCATTCAAAGTATTACCCGTCTTGACATCTTTCAATTTTACAGTACAACCAATATCACCAGCGTTGAGTTGTTCAACAGGAATACGATTAGCACCTGCACAAGCAAAGATTTGCCCAATGCGTTCCTTTGAGCCTCTATCTGCATTTGTCAAATCATCGCCCACTTTTATAGAGCCACTCATCACCTTAAAGTAGCTCACTTCACCGATGTGAGGCTCAACAGCAGTCTTAAAGAAATAAACAGATTCCGCCCCATTTGTATCGGGTGTAACCTCTTCTCCACGAGTATTGTGAACCTTATCCATTTCATCAACGAAAGGAACTACATTGCCTAAGAACTCCATTAAGCGGCGCACGCCCATATCTTTCCCTGCACAAACACAGAAAACTGGGAATATGCTGCGTGCAACAAGTCCTTTGCGAATACCTTCACGCATTTCATCTTCTGTAAGCGTTTCTGTTTCAAAGAACTTTTCCATTAATGTTTCATCGTTTTCGGCAGCTGCTTCAACCAAAATCTTGTGAAGTTCCAATGCCTTATCCATTTCTTCAGCTGGAATATCCTCAATAATAGGCGCACCACCTTCAGGTTTCCAACTATATTTCTTCATCAAAAGAACGTCTATAATACTATTAAAGCCTGCACCCGTTGCAGTTGGATACTGAATTTGAACACATTTAGAACCATAAATTTCCTTCATGCTGTTCATAACATTATCAAAGTCGCATTTATCGGAATCTAATTGATTGACTAAGAAGATTACAGGTTTCTTTAATTTCTCTGTATATCGGAAATTATTTTGTGTGCCTACTTCTGGACCATATTGTCCATTAATGAGAATTACGGCTTGATCGGTTACGTTCAATGCTGTGATAGCACCACCAACGAAGTCATCGCTTCCTGGGCAATCAATTATGTTTAACTTCTTATTGTTCCACTCGACATGAAAAACAGTAGAAAAGACCGAGTAACCATATTCTTGTTCTACTGGGAAATAATCACTAACTGTGTTTTTCGCCTCAATGGTGCCACGTCGTTTAATGACACCTGCGCCAAACAACATACTCTCGGCAAGTGTAGTCTTGCCGCTACCCGCACTGCCAAGCAATGCAATGTTCTTAATTTCGTTTGTCTGATATATTCTCATAACCACGATAGATTTAAAAAGGTTGTTCCAAAATTTCTATGTGTAGGTCGTTAATCTTGATAGATTCTTTTAGAAGCCCACCTTTAGGTTGTTAGTATTATTGTTTTTTTTTCGATTACAATAAGCAATACTTACTGCATCTGTCGTCTAAGTTAGTCATTTTATTTTATACTACCAAAACAATTTATAAGAATTTTGCAAAGTTTTAAAAGAAATTAGTACTTTTGCAAGGAAATCAACGCTCGTAAGGCGTTCTCCTTATTAATATATAATGGCAAGTCTTTACATTCATATTCCGTTTTGTGCTTCACGTTGCATTTATTGTGGGTTTTATTCTACACTAACCCCAAAAACGAGAACCGAAACCATTGACCGCTATGTGGTAGCAGTGTGCAAAGAATTGGTGGAACAAAAGAATTTCGTATTCCAAGATAACAACGAAACCTTAGAAACAATTTACTTTGGAGGCGGCACTCCCTCGCAATTAGCACCTCAACACATTGAGAAAATATTTCAAACCATAGAAGATAACTATTCCGACAAGATGGAAAAGTTGGCTGATATGGAAATTTCTTTTGAATGTAACCCCGATGATGTAACCGAAGAATTTGCTGAAAACATGCGCCATTTTCCTATCAATCGCATTTCAATGGGGGCGCAAACGTTCTCTGAAACTCGGTTGAAATTTCTGAGAAGGCGACACAAAGCGAACGATGTAAAGATGGCTATCGACCGTTTGCATCGTGCTGATATTCATAACATTTCTATTGATTTAATGTTTGGCTTCCCCGAAGAAACCTTACAAGAGTGGGAAGATGATATTGAAAAGGCGATTGCTTTGAATGTGGAACACCTTTCGGCTTATAGTTTAATGTACGAAGAAGGCACCCCACTCTATCGCTTGTTAGAACAAGGAAAGGTAAAAGATATGGACGAGGAGTTGTATCGGACTATGTACGATAAACTAATCGACCGCCTTGTAGCAGCTCATTATGAACAATACGAAATCAGTAATTTTGCAAAGCTTATCAATAACGGCTCATCGCCTTATCGTTCGCGCCATAATAGTGCCTATTGGGCAAATCAATCGTACATTGGTGTGGGCGCATCGGCACATGGTTACAATCATCAACAACGCCGTTGGAACGTGGACAACCTCCAAAAATACATGGAAGGTATCGAAAATGGAACGCCTATTTATGAGGCTGAAAACATTGATAAACCAACGCATTTTAACGATACCGTAACAACGGCACTAAGAACACGCAAGGGTATTGATTTGAAAAACTTGGAAGAACCTTTTAAAACGCACATTATCAAGGCTTCCAAACTTTTTATAGAACGTGGATTACTAAGTTTGGAAAACGAACATTTACACCTTACGCGCGAAGGTATATACGTTAGCGATGCGATAATGAGCGAACTCGTCTGGGTTTAAAAACAAGTAGAATTTCAAAAGTGCCTGTTTTGAACTGCAAAATAGGCTCTTTTGAGATAAAAAACAGCCTATTTTGAATTTTAAAGCATACAACGATTTGGTTATAAATGGCATATTTATGATTTTTTTTGCAAGTGGAGTCTCGATTTTTTACCACTATTTTCATACCTTTGCGCCGCTTTTTTTTGTGGTCGCAAACAGCTCGCAATGTGATATGTGAATTGTTGTGGTCACTTCATTAAATAATTAATTAAAAATTAAAAGAAAAAAACAATGAAGAGAATCTTTCACAAAATTCCCATGTTATTGATTGTGCTATGTGCGCAGGTGAA
>OBRT01000051.1_pt1 | contig 53445 bp, 47 predicted proteins | sample 1494891 | NCBI WGS metagenome assembly OBRT01 (sample SAMEA3360688, study PRJEB22359) | human gut metagenome | biome: ENVO:urban biome; feature: ENVO:human-associated habitat; material: ENVO:feces | place: Bangladesh | collected 2011 | reverse complement strand
GCTTCTTGTACTACTTCTGTCTTTATGTAAATCTTTTCAAAGATCGCTTCTTTGTGTCGCTAACGAGTGTTTCATTTGTGTTTCATTCTCGAAAGCGGGTGCAAAAGTAAACACTTTCTTGGCAACTTCCAAATATTTTCAGAAAAAAGTTTGATTTTTAAGAGAAACTTGATTTACATCAAGCGAAAAGGGCGTTTTTTCTAGGCAATCTAGGATTCCTAGGTAATCTAGGGTTCCTAGGGATTCTAGGAAGCCTAGGGATTCTAGGAAAACTAGGGATCTCAGGAAGCCTAGGGATTCTAGGGGACGTGTGCGGCTGCCATTTATTGAGACATCCCGTCGGCTCGCAGCTTCAAGAGCTCTTCTTTCAAGCGGTTGTTTTCGGCTTTCAGGCGTTGATTCTCTTCCTTCAGCTGCAGCATAAGACGGTCTTGCTGCTTGCGATAACCTGTGCGGGCCGCATACATGCGCTCTTTTATACCACCGTGCTCAACAAACTGCTTTTCCAAGTACTTCAAATAATTGCACATCATGCGGTCGGTAAGATGGCACAGTGTGAGCAGCGTGTTGCAATATTCCTCAGCGGTCCACTTGGCGGCAAAAGGCAGGTAGTGGATGGCGAGATTGTGCGTGCGACAGAAGTTCAGCATTCCATCGTAACGTTTGTGCTGACTGGTCCACAGCTCGAGCCTGCGCGTGTGCAGATAGTCCTCATAATCTTCGCGCAACTCCTGCAACGACCCGCGAGCAACATTCAGCAGTTTAAGTTGCATCTCGGTAGACGTGATTCCGTCTTCCAGCCCTTCCACGATATTTTGTTTTCCCGAACGTGCAGCCTGCACCATTTGGTCTACCGTTCGGTCGCCATACTTGGGCAGGAACTTCTGACAGAACAAAAAAGTAAGCTGAAAGATGGCATCCGCCTTTTGATAGAATCTCAATTCTCCTACCGGTGTACCGTTTTCCAACACCCATTGATTCTTGTTCTCACCGTCAGCCATCTTCGAATCCCCGATTACGATTACTTGTTTCTCATGCTCTGCAAAAATACAACATCCAACCAGCAAATGCAAGAAAAGCGGGTTAAAAATTTGGTGCGTTCTCCAGTTGGTTGCCGCCGGGCAAAAGACATGCTATTACCAGGCAAACTCCATGCTATTACCAGACAAACTCCATGCAATTGTCGGTCAATCCCTATGCAATTGGAAGACAATACCCATGCAATTGGCGGTTATCCTCATTGCTATTACAAATTGCTCCTGTTGCGTTTTCTTTTTCTTATTATTAAAAAAATATTTACATCGGCGGCGACGACGTTTTTCGCACGCACATTCGACGACGGATAATTAGTATAATCAGTATTATTAGTATTATTAGTATATAAAGGAGCCACGATTGATTATCAAGCAGTTAGGAGGGGGTAAATTGATTGTTCGTTCAATGTTCATTCAATTTCCGTTCAACTATCAAGTGGTTTTCAGGTAAGAAAATCACGTCCATGAATCCATCAAAAAGGGAGAGGAAGATGATTAATTCTTTACAAAAGAAGCGGAAAGAAGGAGTAAGTGAATAGATGATTTTAATTTTCCACCACACCACGCATGCGCTTTTTATGGACATTTGCGTGTAAACTTTTTGAGAAACAGGTGGCCGTACCATCTTCTTGGTATTTTCACCCATGTCTACACCTTATTATATAGTCCAAATCAATCAAACCATCTTTTCACGCCAACCGCTTTTTCACTTTGGCTGGCACGCCTGCTGCCATACAGTCATCGGGAATATCGGTGGTGACCACCGAACCAGCAGCTATCACGCAACGCTTGCCGATGGTAACACCCGGACACACAATGACACCCCCACCCAACCAGGTATCATCGCCGATGCTGATAGGATAAGAGGTTTCTTGCGGCAAACGTCGCTCCAGATAATTCATCGGATGCTGCGGCGTGTACAGCTGACAATTGGGACCTATAAGGACATGATGCCCAATGCGCACATAAGCCCCGTCCAAGATAGTACAGTTGTAATTAAGAAACGTATGCTCGCCTATCGTGATGCCATTGCCATGGTCGCAATGAAAGGGCGGACAGACGGTGGTGCTCTTCGGGATGCCCGGGATGAGCTGTTCGATGACATCACGATAACGCTCGTCGGTGAGTGTCATGGTCTGCAACTGGCGACACAACTCTTTGGCCTGCGCAAGACTGGCCGCAATCTCCGGGTCTGCAAAGGAATACCGCTCCTCTGTACGCATCTTTTCAAATTCGGTCTTCATCATTTTCTTTTTCTTGGTGGTAAAGTTACACTTTTTCGAGCATTGCCACAAAGAAAACAACGGAAACACAACACATCCAACGTATCATCTTCGAAAGTAAGCCATGCCGAATGTGCCAAGTGTTGCCCTAATCTTTTTAACTGCATGGAGTCAGATAGATTTGCATCCTTCACATAAATAATTTATCTTTGCAAACAAATACATCAATAAAAAAGACTTATGGAAGTAAATGATTTAGACAGATTGATTAGAGAGCAAGAGGGTTCGTTGTCACTGGCCTTCCCAGCTCTCATGCGTAAAGTATATGTATGGATGACCTTGGCGCTGGTTCTCACCGGTATAACGGCCTATGGCGTGGCTTCATCACCCAGCTTGATGATGACCATCATTCAGACCCCAGCCATCATGTGGGGCCTCATCATAGCCGAACTGGCTATCGTCATCGCCATTTCGGCAGCCATCAACAGACTGTCCCTCACGACAGCTACGCTGCTCTTTGTGCTATATTCGGTTCTGAACGGCGCCACGTTTTCGCTGATATTCGCCGTGTACACCATGTCCTCCATCGCCAACGTGTTCTTCATCACGGCCGGCACCTTTGGGGTTATGGCAGCATACGGCTATTTTACCAAGCGCGACTTATCATCCTGGGGCAAACTTCTCTTGATGGCCCTCATCGGACTGATTATCGCCACCCTTGTCAACGTATTCTTGGTTAAGAGCAGTGGCTTCGACTTAATCCTCAGTTATGCAGGCGTATTGATTTTCGTAGGACTTACCGCTTACGACACGCAGAAGATTAAACAGATGTTGGCCATGCAGACAGACATGGGCGAAGGTGCGCAAAAGGTGGCCCTATTGGGTGCGCTGTCACTGTACCTCGACTTCATCAACCTGTTCTTGTATTTGCTGCGGATATTCGGAAGGAGAGAGTAAAGACAATGAAAACCATTTATATGACGTGTGCCGCCCTATTTTGTGCGGCACTGATGAGTTGTGGCAGCTTGCAAACTGATACCACGCAGGCTCAAAAGAAAGAAACAAGCACGTTTGGCCAAATATTCAGTGCCATGACCAATGCCGACGCTTTGGGCAACGCTTTCAACAGCGTTATTGGTCTGGACAAGCCAACCGAGGCTCAACTTTATGGCTCGTGGCACTACACCCAACCGGGTGTGGCGTTCACCAGCAAGAACGCTTTGGCGAAAGCAGGAGGCGAAGTGGCGGCCACACAGGCCAAGGAGAAGCTGAAAGCACCGTACCAAAGCGTTGGATTCAATGCAAGAAACACCACTCTTCAGCTAAACAAGGACAAAACCTTCACCATTCAGTTGGCTGGCAAGACCTTTCAAGGCTCGTACACTTACCACCCGGATGAATGCAAACTGGATTTGCAAACGTTCCTCATCACCTTTCCGTGTTATGTCAAGCGCACGCCAAAAGGCATGAGTTTTCTCTTGGAATCGAAAAAACTGCTCACCCTGTTTCAGGCCATTGCGAGCATTAGTGGTGACAGCAAACTGGAAACCATTGGAAAGATCAGCAAAAATTACGATGGCATCCGCATGGGATTCGAAATGGGAAAGTAGGTAGACCAAGGCGATAGTAAATCAATCATGGAGAGCAACCTGATATTATATACGAACGACAGTGGCGACGTATGCATTCAAGTACGCTACGAAGATGGAACTTTTTGGCTTACTCAAAAACGCATGGCAGAGTTATTCAATGTGAGCGTGAGTACTATCAACGAACATCTAAAAAGTATCTTCAACACGGGAGAGCTATCGGAAGAGGCAACTATTCGGAAATTCCGAATAGTTCAAAACGAAGGAACTCGCCATAAAAGATGACTCTCCTTCTCCAAGTTTGCTTTTTGTTCTTCACCCTTTCGTTCCGTCTACACATTATGCACGAGAGGAAAAAGTAATAAAATAGATAAAGATTATAATAAAACATGACATTTTTCTTCCCATATCACTTTTATTTCATATCTTAGCAGCAAAATCAAACTTTATCTCTATGGCAGAAAAAGACAGCAGCAAAGAATATACGAAACAGAGTACTTGTAACCAAAAATAGAATTGTCTAGGAAGCGCAATTAGTCTAAATAATCAAAGCACCAAGAAAAAAATGAATACTATATTAAGCTCACTAAATTTATCAACACTCCATTACTATGTTGTATTGCTTTTATTTTTTGTTGGTACTGTTACAACTATAGTTTCAATAATTAAAAATACACGTGAGCCTAACAAAAAACTTAAAAGGGCAATTTTAGAGCGTGATTTCTTGGCTTTAGTTATTTTTATTTACTTCATCAGTCTATCAATTTCAAATATTATTTACAATGAATAAATAAAAATAAATTTAGCAGGTTACTTGCCATTGAGTATGTGTGTTGTTTTATTTTTGTCATGTTCTTCAAGTGAAGATAACGAAACGGTATCAGCAAATACAGAAATTGCTGATGAAAGTATAGTTGGATTGGAACAGTCTCAGCAGTTAACAGCCGCTGTTATCCAAGATTTTGCAGATAAAATATCTCAACTATAACCCAAGTTCTACCCGCGCTGTGACTCTTGAAGAAGATACATTGTGCGAATTATCAAGCGTTTTTGCAAAAAGAAACAGAAGTTTTTCTTGTACAAAACGACATAGATGTTTCAGAAATAAAGAACTGTAAAGATGGCGAATATAGAATGGCTTATATTGGCACTCTCATTTTAGATTACAATAAAGCGATGAATGCTGAAAACCTGACCAGAGCATCAATAGGCGAATGTGTTTTAAGAGGAGCTGGTGCAGGAGATCTTGGATGATGCGAAACAGATCTGTGTTCATCCAATGCAAATACGAATGCGCAGAACGGCATCCATCAAACACTTACAATAGACATGGGTTTAGCCGCTAATTCCATACAGATTAGAGGCTAAACCCATGTTACTTATACCGCAATTGCATGGCTATTAAAAAGCAAGTGTGCAGCTATGCTTCGCCACTCACATTTTTCAGGCGAAAACACCCGCTTCTTATCCCTGCATGAAGCGTTGCTTGTCTACCACGAACCGCAGGTGGTCGCCCTCGCCAATCACCTCACCATCCTGCCTGGCCACCACGTGAAAAAACAGTTTGCGGCGGTCAATCTTTGTCAAAGTAGCCGTGGCTTCCACCGTAGCCCCCACCTTACTCGGTTTGAGATGCGACGAGCTGATATGGCCACCCACCGTGGTTTGTCCTTCTTCCAATTCATTGGCCACTGCCAACATGGCAGCGTTCTCCATTAAGGCCAGCATGGCAGGCGTGGCCAACACGGGCAAGTCGCCCGAGCCGATGACTTGTGCGGTTTGCGCATCGGTCACGGTCAACCGGCTGGTATGCGTTAATCCTTCTTTCAACATCATTATCGTTTTTTATATTCAACATTCACCTCAACCATGGCGGGGAACATGTACGCCCAGTCGTTACGCTGGAAGAGCGTTTGCCGCATGGTCGACTCCTTGCGCCTGACACGTCCGCGAAACAGCAATCGCTTGCCGTATTTAATGGTTACTGCTTTATCCAAATCAACCAAGTCGTCATTGAGATAGATGGTAAGCGAGGAGTAATCGCACGCAGTGATGTCCACCTGATTACCATGAATGGACGCGCGCACCATCTTGCCTGGTGCCAACTCTTGCTTAGGTGCGCCCAACCAATAGAAATAAGGCTTCACCACTTCGGCCTGCCGCCACACGATTTGCTTGGGATAAGGGTTGCGGCGGAATTGTTGCATCCATGGCACGGCAGCCGAATCAACTCGATTCATCCAATGTCCCACACCTTTTATTATATGTGTTTGATGAACGTATCCCGTAGGATCGTGCTGTTGCAGCGAGTCCATTTGCAATCCTCTCTGTGCGGCCAGCGTATTGCGATTGTAGGCAGCATCGTGTTCACCACACCAAATCATGAAAGGCAAGTTGCGAAGATTCAGTAATGAAACATCACCCGGATGTCCTGCCATCATCGAAGCCGCCGCCCACGAGTCGGCCATACGTGGAGCCATGCGCCACACACCATCGCCACCAGCCGAGTAACCCATGAGGTACACCTTGTCGGGATTAATGCCCTCGAAGGCCACGCACATCTGGATGAGTTGTTCGTAGAGCGCATCGATTCCCTCGTGACACCACATGTTCCACAAATTCCATGGTACACGAGGTGCCACATAAACAGCCTGTTGGGGTCGGTAAAGGTGTTTTTGGTTCTCCCACTGCTGATTGTTCACCTCTTGTGTGGTTCCACCTCCCCCATGAAGCGAGATGAACAAGCTATAACCATCTGCAGGTTTATCACCGTAGACTGTCCACCACAGCGGCATAGACACCCCATTATGTGTCAGCGTACGAGCCCTGTAATACAGCCCCAAACGTGCTCGGGTAGTTTTCATCCATTCTTTCTTGAGTCGCTCACCAATGATAGGCACTTCAGCTTTAGCGATAAATCGCTCGCGCATAGCACGTTTGGTGTGCGAAAAAGCGGGCAGAGACAGCACGAGCGCAAGCAGCAGGGTGGCTCCCCATTGATAGGTTTGTTTGTTCATCATTGTCACTTATTTGCTTGGTTGTCACGCAAAGATAGCATTATTCTTCGACATCTTCCTCCTTAAAGGCACATTTTTCTCATAAACCTCCATTTGCCCCGCCCATGGCAGTAGCGGTTTTACGAGAGCTTTTTCGTAAACAAGAGCAGATGATACCCTCCACATCTTCTCTGTTAATAAGTGTATATAAATGTTGGTTTTGGCAAGAATCGTTTTGTTTTTATGCAAAATTCATTATATTTGCAGGTAGCTGTGAATAATCTTACAAACGATGAAGTTAAAAGAGGATAGAATAGAAACCATCAAAATGCTTATTTCGAGCAAGGAGATAGGCAGTCAGAAAGAGCTGCTCGACGAACTGAAAAAAGAAGGTTTCGAGCTGACACAGGCCACCTTGAGTCGTGACCTGAAGCAGTTGAAGGTTGCCAAAGCGGCCAGCATGAATGGCAAATATGTGTACGTTCTGCCCAACGAAACCATGTACCGCCGGGTGCACAATCCTGCCTCGGCACGAGAAATGATGCGCACACCGGGGTTCCTGTCCATCAATTTCTCTGGCAACATCGGCGTGATCAAAACCCGTCCGGGCTACGCCAGCAGCATCGCATACAACTTGGACAACAGCGACATCCCGGAAATACTGGGGACCATCGCCGGCGACGACACCATTTTCATCGTCGTTAAGGCTGGAGTGTGCGAATACGAGATAACGGACTTGCTCAACGAACTGATGTTAAATATGTAATGAACCATCAACGCGTGGCGGGAACGCATGCAACTTTTCTGGCATCGGCAACGTCTAACATACAACTAAATCCAAAAGGAAAAATATTATGAAGAAGAAACTAATTTTATCCAGCAACAAGATGATCGGAGGAGTTTGTGGCGGCTTGGCCGAGTATTTTGATTTAGACCCAACCCTCTTCCGCGTACTCTATGCTATCGCAACGGTGTTCACCGCGTTCAGTGGTGTGATACTTTACCTCGTTTTGTGGATGATTATCCCCAAGAAATAGACGCGAACGGGAGTCGTTTCATGGCGTACATGGCATCACGGGATGCGATTTTACCTGCGTCCCGCGCATGCTTTAGTGTGCATACCAGAGCGAGTTGAAACCCCATGTCGCCCATACGCAGGCTGGGAAAGACGTACAAGCCCCATGACGATGGCAACCGATTGATGGCCAAAACTTACAGAAAAGCTGCACGGAAGTACTGATTGCTTGCAGCTTTTTATTGTATCCATCCGGCCGTTTTACGTTAAATGATGAAAATAAATAACCGATTTTGACATTATTTTTGTCGTTATATATGTGACAGTTCACCAACTATCTTGAGTTTGACGAGTTTTCTAATGAGGTGTTACATGCTGCTTTAGTAGACAAATCACCTTAGCCCTTTTTTGTTTTTTCTAAAAATAAACTTCCTATTCGGAATTTTTTACCTACATTTGTAACGTATTGATGAAGGGGACAACATGAGGATGTTACCCCGTCATTCATAAGAAGTACGAACCATGATGAGTGATTTGCTTTTGATATTAGCCATGCCCCTCGCAGGAACTGTGTTGGGCGCATCGTTTGTTTTCTTCATGAAGGACCAAATGTCAGCAGTGGTTCAAAAAGCATTGCTTGGCTTTGCGTCGGGTGTCATGGTGGCTGCCTCGATTTGGTCGCTGCTCATTCCCAGCATGGAACAATGGGCCGACATGGGCAAGTGGCAGGTGTTGCCGGCTGCGGTAGGCTTTGCGATAGGCATCGGATTCTTGTTGCTGCTCGACCATATCACGCCCCACTTACACCTGGGGAGCACCGAACCCGAAGGGCCACGGGCGCATTTAAGTCGCACCACCATGCTCATCTTAGCCGTCACAATACACAACTTCCCAGAAGGAATGGCCGTGGGCGTGGTGGTTGCCGGTATGCTGCAAGGTGACGTAGGCATATCCGTGGGTGCTGCCATGACACTGTCACTGGGCATTGCCATCCAGAACATTCCGGAAGGAGCCATCATATCCATGCCCCTGAAATCTGAAGGTAAAAGTAAATGGCGCTCGTTTACCATGGGCGCACTGAGCGGAGTGGTTGAACCGATAGGCTCGGTCTTGGTCATTTTATTGGCCGCCTTGCTCACGCCCACGCTGCCTTTCATGCTGTCGTTTGCCGCTGGCGCCATGCTCTACGTAGTGATAGAAGAGTTGATACCAGAGGCTTCACAGGGCGAGCACAGTGACTGGAGCACCATCGGCTTTGCCATTGGTTTTCTCATCATGATGACACTGGATGTGGTGCTGGGCTAAAATTTACTTTGAACTTTGAACTTTGAACATTGAACTTTATAATTAGTAAAAAAGCTAACAACGCGTAAACTAGTCAACTCGTGAACTCGTGAACTTATATAACTATAAAACATGACACTACAAGAAAAAACAATATTAGAAGAACGAATCGTGGATGTTCTCAAAACAGTGTACGACCCGGAGATACCAGTCAACATCTTCGACCTCGGCATGATTTACAAGGTGGACGTGCAAGACGACCATACGGTAGACATGGACATGACCTTCACCGCACCCAACTGCCCTGCGGCAGACTTCATCCTGGAGGATGTGAGAAGCAAGGTGGAGAGCCTCGAAGGCATCAAAGCCTGTAACGTGAACCTGGTCTTCGAACCAGCATGGGACCAGAGCATGATGAGCGAGGAGGCAAGGGTTGAATTAGGATTTGACTAAAGAATGGCAGCATCTCCCGCTCAAAGTCCTCCATCCATAGAAAGGAGGAGCGAGGAGACAGGTTGGATAGTCACATTCCTGCAAAGCTTGCCATGAAGGTGACAGGTCAAAGTAAACCAATCACGCAGTGACACCCCAAAAAGTTCAAAGAAAATAATTCCAAACTGAATATGAAAAACGTCTATTTCCTTTCTGATGCACATCTTGGCTCGTGGGCCATCCAACACCAACGAACACAAGAAAGACGACTGGTGCGTTTCCTGGACAGTATCAAGGAAAAGGCATCGGCCATCTATCTGCTGGGTGACATGTTTGACTTTTGGAACGAGTACCGATATGTTGTGCCGAAAGGATGTACGCGCTTCTTGGGCAAGATTAGCGAACTCACCGACATGGGCGTGGAGGTTCATTACTTCGTCGGCAACCATGACCTGTGGACCTACGGCTACCTGGAACGAGAATGCGGTGTGATTGTCCACCGAAAACCCTTGACAACAGAAATCGGCGACAAGGTGTTCTTCTTGGCACACGGTGACGGATTGGGCGATCCTGACCATCAATTCAAGTTGCTGCGCAAGATTTTTCACAATCCTACCTGCCAGCGTTTGTTCAATGCCATCCATCCGCGATGGGGCATGTGGCTCGGACTGACCTGGGCGAAACACAGTCGTTTGAAGCGGGCCGATGGCAAAGAGACGCCTTATCTTGGAGAGGACAAGGAATATTTGGTGCAGTTTACCCACGAATACATGAAGACGCATGCCGACGTAGACTATTTTATCTACGGACACCGACACATAGAACTCGACCTGACGCTGAGTCGCAAGGCACGCATGTTGGTTCTGGGCGACTGGATATGGCAGTTTACCTATGCCGTCTTTGATGGCGAGCACATGTTCATGGAGCAATATATCGAAGGCGAAAGCAAACCATAAATACAAATAATACATCAATGAAGACTAAATTTCTAAGCATGGTTCTCTTCTCATCCATGTTATTTTCGTCGAGCCAGGCCGTGGCGCAGCATCACGAATTTGCGAACTATAAACGATATGCACAAGACAACGCCCAACTGGGAAAGCCGACCAAAGGTGAAAAACGCGTTGTGTTCATGGGCAACTCCATCACGGAAGGATGGGTCAACCAGCACCCCGACTTCTTCAAAAAGCATGGCTACATCGGCCGAGGCATCAGCGGACAAACTTCCTTCCAATTCCTCTTGCGCTTTCGCGAGGACGTCATCAAGCTGCAACCCAAGGTAGTTGTACTCAATTATGGAACCAATGACATCGCTGAAAACACAGGGGCTTACAACGAAGAACTGACCTATGGCAACATCATCTCGATGGTGGAGATGGCTCGCTTTCACAAAATCAAGGTCATCTTGGCCTCCTGTCTCCCTGCCCGCAACTTCGGTTGGCGACCCAACATCACAGACGGAATGCAGAAAATTCGCAGTCTTAACGCACGGGTAAAGGCGTACGCCAAAGCCAACAACATTCCGTATGTAGACTATTTTACGGCCCTACTTGCCAAAGATGGCAACGGCATGGACAGCAATTACACACCCGAGACCGTACATCCCAACCTTGCCGGCTATGCGGTGATGGAGAAACTGATTGTGCCCGTGGTTGAAAAACTGCGCTAATGGCCATCGCCTCACCCTTCTCGCGCCCGCTCTATGTAATGACAAAGCCTGCGGGCGCTTCATGCAACCTGGCTTGTGAGTACTGTTATTATTTAGAGAAGTTGCAGCTGTATCGCCACGACGCACGGCACGTCATGAGCGATGAAATGCTCGAACGCTTTGTCAAGCAATACATCGAGAGCCAGACCATGCAGCAGGTTCTTTTCTGCTGGCACGGCGGTGAAACGCTCATGCGCTCCCTGTCGTTTTATGAAAAGGTGGTCAGATTGCAGCGTCAGTACGCGCAGGGCAGGCAGATAGACAACGTCATACAGACCAACGGGACGATGATTGACGACCGGTGGGCCCAATTTTTCCATGACCAGGGTTGGCTGGTGGGCGTTTCCATCGATGGTCCTGAAGAGTTTCACGACGAGTACCGGCGCAACAAAGCCGGCCGACCTTCATGGCATCAGGTGATGAGAGGCATCAACTGCCTGAACAAACATCAAGTAGAATGGAACGCCATGGCCGTAGTCAACGATTTCAATGCCGACTATCCACTCGATTTCTATCAATTCTTCAAGGACATAGGTTGCCACTACCTGCAATTCACACCAATCGTCGAACGAATATCCCCCCATGCCGACGGTCGGCATCTGGCATCCATGGCTGATGACGCACAAGCAGAGTTGGCTGACTTCTCGGTTACGCCCGAGCAGTGGGGACACTTTCTTTGCACTGTTTTCGACCAATGGGTACGCAACGATGTGGGGTCAACTTTCGTGCAGTTGTTTGACACCACCCTGGCCAACTGGATGGGCATGGAGGGCAGTTTGTGCACCATGGCCAGAGAATGTGGGCATGCCGGCGTGATGGAATACAACGGTGACGTGTATTCGTGCGACCACTTTGTATTTCCCGAGTACAAACTTGGCAACATTCGCGACAATACGTTGACAGAGATGATGTACAGTGAACATCAACGAGCCTTTGGACAAAACAAATACCGCTCTTTGCCACAACAGTGCAAAAGCTGTCACTACCTCTTCGCCTGTCACGGTGAATGTCCCAAAAACCGATTCTCTGAAACGGCCCAGGGTGAGCCTGGACTGAATTATCTATGCCAAGGTTACTACCGTTTCTTTGAGCATGTAGCCCCTTACATGGATTTCATGAAGAGCGAGCTCACTGCTCACCGTCCTCCATCCAACGTCATGGATGCAATCAAGAACGACCTATTATAAGAGCATACCGTAATCCACTACCCTTTTATAACTATTCTGTGGCAGAAAACGCATTATCGCTTTCTTCTCTCATGTGAGGAAGAATACCTGTGCGTCTGGAGCCTCGCAGGCCACTTCGATCTTCGCCTTGGCACACTCGCTCCATTCATCAAAGCCATAGGTAATCGACTGCTGGTCGTTGGTTTCAAGCAAATGGCGCAACACTTGTGGGTGTGCGCCATTATTATAATCACATTCAAAACTGATCACGTGAGGCCCTTCTTGCGGGTTATTTGTTGAGTTTGATGGCCAATTTCTCCAGCATGTCCTTGGTCATGCTTTCCAAATCATAGGTTGGATTCCATCCCCATTCAGCACGGGCGCAACTGTCATCCATCCTATCGGGCCAGCTTTCAGCAATGCTCTGCTTCAATGGATCCACGTCATACACCATTTCAAACTCGGGTTTTTGCTCCTTGATGGCTGCATAAATCTCCTCTGGGTCGAAGCTCATCGACGCGATGTTGAATGCGTTACGGTGTATCAACTTGTCTGGATTGGCCTCCATAAGCATGATGGCAGCCTTCAACGTATCGGGCATGTAGATCATGTCCATCTTGGTACCGGCCTTGATGGGACAAACAAAGCGGTCTCCGCGCACGGCATTGTAATAGATGTCGACGGCATAGTCGGTGGTACCACCACCAGGAGGAGTGACGTACGAGATGACACCTGGGAACCTTACCGCACGCGTGTCTACCCCATACTTATGAAAATAGTAATCGCTGAGCAGCTCGGTGGTCACCTTTGAAACGCCATAGATGGTCTGTGGCCGCTGAATGGTGTCTTGGGGCGTCATGTCATGCGGTGTGGTAGGACCGAACGAGCCTATCGAACTGGGGGTGAATACGGCACAATGGTTCTCGCGTGCCACCTCCAGGATGTTCCATAGGCCATCAATGCCAATCTTCCAAGCCAGCCTTGGTTTCGACTCTGCCACCACAGAGAGCAGCGCGGCGAGGTTGTAGATGGTGTCAATTTGATAATCTTTAACCACCTTCGCGATGAGTTCCGCGTTCGTGACATCAGCTACGGCCGATGGTCCATTCTCCTTTAGCTCACCGGTAGGCTCTGCTCCGATGATATAGCCAGCCACAACATGACTGTTACCATACTGTTTTCGTAGTTCTCTGGTCAACTCCGAACCAATCTGTCCGGTTGACCCAATGACCAAAATGTTCTTCATTGTTCTTGATGTGTTTTAACCCTTAGTAGACGATTTAGTGCAAAAGTAGCGCAAACCTAATACAAAGAAAACATATTTCCCTTGCCAAGGTGCTGCCTATTTTATGCAAAAATAGTGCAAGCCGAACATAGAGAAAGTTTACTTTCTATATTGAGGCGCTGCCTATTTTATGCAAAATAACAACTTTTTTTTGACATCCCCGAAAAATTCTGGTAAGAATTTGAAAGTCAATCCTACTTTTTATAAAAAATAACATGAAAGCCGTTGCCATGTCACCATTCAGTCCCATGTCTATTGAGAGTTTACTTTAGCAACTAATGGAATCAACGAAACTCCTATTACGTTCTTTACAATAAAGGCCACAGCAATGCCCTATCGTTTCGCTAATTCATTTAAGATGTCATTTCGGTGGCCACAGGAAGCCCATAAACCATATTTATTTTAAGTTTTTGCTGCATTTTATTTTAAGTTTTTGTGCTGTTTTATTTGTAGTTTTAGATGTGATTGTTTACCATTTTACCTTAGTTGTAACCTACATACGCTACATTTTTTCCCACGCGTTTTATTTTTCAACGAAGGAGTCAGGCACTTTTTATAAAAAATAACATGAAATCCGATGTCATGTCAAAAATAATGACTTACTTTGTACGTAAGAAGAATTAAAAACCTAATATTATGTACGGTAAAATGAAAGAACATCTTAGTCAGAGCCTCGATGCACTAAGAGAAGCAGGTCTATACAAAGAGGAAAGAATCATTGAGAGTCCGCAAGACGCAGCCATCACGGTGAAAGGGAAGGAAGTGTTGAACTTTTGTGCCAACAACTATCTGGGACTCTCCAACCATCCGCGCCTGATTGAGGCGTCCAAGAAGATGATGGATCGCCGCGGGTTCGGCATGTCTTCCGTTCGTTTTATCTGTGGCACACAAGACATTCACAAAGAGTTGGAAGCCGCCATCAGCGAATATTTCAAGACCGAGGACACCATTCTCTACGCAGCGTGCTTTGACGCCAACGGTGGATTGTTCGGTGCTTTGCTCACCGACGAAGACGCTATCATCTCGGATGCGCTCAACCACGCATCCATCATCGACGGCGTCAGGCTGTGCAAGGCCAAGCGTTACCGCTATGCCAACGGCGACATGGCCGAGTTGGAGAAATGCCTGAAAGAAGCACAGGCACAGCGTTTCCGCATCATCTGCACCGACGGCGTGTTCTCGATGGATGGCAACGTGGCACCGATGGATGAGATTTGCGACCTGGCAGAGAAGTATGATGCCTTGGTGATGGTAGACGAGAGCCACTCGGCAGGTGTGGTTGGCGCCACCGGTCACGGCGTGAGTGAACTGAAAGACACCTACGGCCGCGTGGACATCTACACGGGAACGTTGGGCAAAGCCTTTGGCGGTGCACTCGGAGGATTCACCACTGGCCGCAAGGAAATCATCGACATGCTGCGCCAGAGCAGTCGTCCATACCTCTTCTCCAACTCGCTTGCACCGAGCATCATCGGCGCCAGCCTGGAGGTCTTCAAGATGTTGAAAGAAGGCAACAGCCTGCATGATAAGCTGGTGGAGAACGTTACCTACTTCCGCGATAAGATGTTGGCAGCAGGATTTGACATCAAACCCACGCAGAGCGCCATCTGTGCCGTGATGCTTTACGATGCGCCGCTGTCACAGAAATATGCGGCAAAATTGCTCGACGAGGGCATTTACGTCACCGGCTTCTACTATCCGGTAGTGCCGAAGGGCGAGGCTCGCATCCGTGTTCAGCTCTCTGCCGCACACACGCGCGAACAACTGGACAAGTGCATCAATGCCTTCATCAAGATTGGCAAGGAGTTGGACGTGCTGAAATAATGCGCGTGCGACACCTAACGCACCTTAAAAAAAACAAACTTTTCTATAGAATTCAACGCTGTGCGGCTCTGGCTGTACAGCGTTTTTTATGGTACGGGGCGGTCGTCATAACTGGCTGATTATCAAAAGCAAAAAATTCAACTCTGAAAAAGCTATGGGATTGGGGTGCAAAAGACATGCCTTTGGCGGCTAAATTCATTGACTTTGATGCCCAATCTGCATGTTATTGAAAATCAATGCCACACGCTAAGAAAAAAACGATGATGGAGGGGTATCAGAAAACAGAAACATTTTTTTGACACGCCACCACTTAAACAACAAATGGAGGATGGGGTACCCTGCCGCTTTCGGTCATCCTAGCTTTGGAATGATGAGGTGTGCGCAAAGATAAAAAGGCAAAGACGCAGTGTTCTCAAGCGGCATCTCATTGATTACGAGCCTTAAACGTTACGGTAGTTATTTACCAAACCACTCTTCAACAAAACAAGACAGAGAGAAAGCCCAGGAGAGAAAGAGCGCGACGTGTCACGGATGTATATGGAAGCCGCCAGTCCTTCTTTTACGTTTTCCCCATGAACACGTCATCGCATTCAATGGCGAGTCCGATGCCGATCCCTTTAGATTCGCTATTTTCTTTCATGATAGTTTCCTTTTGCATTTCAGTCAAAACGAGCACGAATCCCACTCACACAAGTTCGTTGCGACTACAACCCACCCTGCTCACGATAACTGTAGTAGCGGCCATCGGTGACGATGATGTGGTCGAGAAAGTAGATGCGCATGGTTTCGGCGGCCTGCTTCACACGCCTGGTCAATCGGTCGTCATCGCTGCTGGGCGTGGTATTGTTGCTGGGATGGTTGTGGCACAAGGCCAAGACCGTGGCGTTGCAGAGCACCGCTTCGCGCATGATGACACGCACGTCGACAGCCGTTTCGCTGATGCCACCATGACTGATGCGTACCGACTTGATAAGCTTGAAGTTTTGATTCATCAGCAACACCCAGGCCTCTTCCACGTCCAAATCTTGCATGCGGGGGTGCATGTAGTCGTAGATGGCGGCGGCCGACCCCAAATCTTGCCGTTCTTCGGCCCGCTCCATGGCTCTTCGCTTGGCCAATTCGCAAGCTGCCAGGATGGTGATGGCCTTGGCCGGACCGATGCCCTTGTAGCGAGTGAGTTCGTGAATGGACAGTTTGCCCAGACTGTTGAGGTTGTTGCTACAGCCGCTGAGCAGGCGTTTCATCAAGTCAACGGCACTCTCATCCGTCGATCCCGACCCGATGAGAATGGCCAATAGCTCGGCATTAGACAACGAGGAAGCCCCCAGCCGCTCCAATTTTTCGCGCGGTCGGTCGTCTTCCGACCAATGATTGATGGCCAGACGCATAGGAACGTCCTGTCTGTTCTCATCCTGCGGAGAACACGGGTGACTGCTATCCTGCGGGTGGTTCATGATGCCAATTTTATCGGTAGAACGTTTTGTCGAAAGCATGGAACTCACCCTTGCCACGCAGGCAGCGCTTGTACCAGGCGCTGATGAAGCCAAGGCCGTAGCCAAAGAGCTGGATGAAGGCGGCCCGGATGCTGAGGAAGCCTATTCTTAGGCTCTCATTGCGATAGGAAGAGTCGATTAAAATGGCCAGACAATAGATGACAAGCGGCGACAACCCACCCCAAAAGAGATACTTGCCTACGCTATGAGTACTGAAATGGTTGCTGGGTCCCGACCACAAAATCAGTCCAAAAATCATGAGAAAACACAGCAACGTAACGCCCAAGGTGAACACCGTGGGCAGCAGATGCACCAGTTTGAGGCTCTCGGGGTGCTTCTTGTAGAGGTTGACGCGGGCAATGCCGCTGTTGAACACCTGTCGGAAAAACTTGCGAAAATCAGTACGGCGCTTGTGCCACACCCACGCTTTGGGGAACAATCGGCAGGAGTAGCCGCCCTTGAAGATGCGGATGGAGAAGTCGATGTCCTCGCCAAAGCGCATTTTGCTGAATCCGCCGAGCTTCAGGTAGACGTCGCGCCGAACGCCCATGTTAAACGAACGGGGATAAAACTTGTCCAGCTTTTTCTTGCCACCACGAATGCCTCCCGTGGTGAAGAAGGCGGTCATGGCATACGAAATGGCCTTCTGGGTGTCGCTGAACGACGGATGTGCACGGTCAGGACCACCGAATGCGTCGGTAGGAGCAGCCTTCAGCTCTTGTTCCACCTCATAAAAATAATCGTGCGGCACCACCACATCACTGTCCAGGATGATGAGATACTCACCCGAGGCCCGCTCAGCGCCATAGTTACGACTGTCGCCCGGGCCACCGTTTGGCTTCATGAAATACTTGATGTCCAGCAGGTTTGAATACTTCTCACACACCTTATCACAAGGACAAGATGAACCGTCTTCGACAATCAACACCTCAAAATCGGTGAATGTTTGTCGCCGCATGCTCTCTAAGAGTTCATCTATCTCATCCGGTCTGTTGTATACCGGAACTATCACGCTGTATTTCATATTTTTAGTTGACAAGTTAACGAGTTGACAAGTTTACAAGTTGATGGTTTCGATGCAGCACCCTATGGATTTCGATGCTGCGCATTATGCGTTTCGATGCTGCGCATTATGCGTTTCGATGCAGCGCATTATGCGTTTCGATGCAGCGCACTATGGATTTCGATGCTGCACACTATGGTTTTCGATACAACGCACTACGGGTTTCCATTTTGTGCACTGCGAACGGCAGACGCGTCATCAACAATAAAGTAAAAGAGGTTACAACACCCATTCCGATGCAGTAACCTCTCATTCTTCCCCTCTGTAAAGAGAGACTTGTATATTCTTTATAAAAGTCTTTTATTCGCTCACGCGGTTCAGGTAACTGCCATCACGGGTGTCTACCTGAATCAGTTCGCCCTCGTTGACGAACAGCGGAACACGCACTTCTACGCCTGTTTCGAGCGTAGCTGGCTTGGTTGCGTTGGTGGCGGTGTTGCCCTTGATGCCCGGTTCAGAGTGGGTGATGCGCAAAACGGTCTTCACCGGCATTTCAGCCAACAGCACACTGCCGTCGCTGGTGTCGGTAACTACCTCTACTACGTCGCCTTCTTTCATGAAGTCTCCACCCGTCACAGCTGACTTGGGCAAAGGAATCTGCTCGAAAGTTTCCTGATTCATGAAGATACAACCAGTAGCATCTTCATACAAATACTGATAAGGACGACGCTCAACACGCACATCTTCCAACTTAAAGTTGATTTGGAAAGTACGCTCCAATACACGACCATCAGAAACATTCTTTAACTTCGTAATCATGACTGTGTTACCCTTGCCCGGCTTTCTGTGCTGAAAATCGATGCAAGTCCAAATTTTTCCGTCAAGACGGATACATGTTCCGATCTTTATTTCCTGTGAATTGATCATTTGTTTGTTTATCTTGAATAATTAGTTATGTCGCTTGTAACGCTTTATAAAACGGTGCAAAGTTACGAATAAATTGCAAAAAAGCATACTTTTTGAGCCGAAAAATAGTTTAATCCTTTGTTATTCCGAAAATAATGAGTACTTTTGCACCCCAAAGTAATCAGAAAACAATAATATAAATATCAATAACAATGAAGAGAACATTTCAGCCACACAACAGAAGAAGGGTGAACAAACACGGATTCCGTGAGAGAATGGCAACAAAGAATGGTCGTCGCGTACTGGCTTCGCGTCGTGCTCATGGCCGCAAGAAATTAACCGTTTCTGACGAACATCACGGCAAATAAGCAAGTATAGCTTATCGGGCGTGACGCCAAAAAGCAGCAAAGAATTAGGTCTTTGCTGCTTTTTGCATCTTTCACCGCACCTGTGGCGGCAGTTAACCCACACTCAACGCACCAGTGCCAACAGCTAACCAGCGCTGAAAAAACAAGAACTTTTATTTTGTATTATCTGCGAATTGACCTATCTTTGCATAAAACAGGCAGCGCCTAAGCAATTACAAACAAGCTTGACTGCGCTCGGCTTGCACTGTTTTTGCATAAGACAGGCAGCACCTAAGCATAGTAAACAAATTTGCTTTTTGTGCAATTTGCACTATCTTTGCATAAGATAGGCATCGCCTCAGCAATTACAAACAAGCTTGATTGCGTTCGGCTTGCACTATCTTTGCATAAAGATAAGCTGCCATGAATTTGGCCATACTATATCAACAAGCCATCAAGAAAGGGAATGAAATCATCTGAATTTTTCAATAAATTTAAGAGCTTTTACCTGTGGGGGAACCTCCTGGGCATGGCCGTCGCCATTGTTTTGGTCTGTCTTGGTGTGCGGTATGGTCTTGACATCTACACGCACCACGGCGAATCGATTGCCATTCCCGACGTGAAGCGAAAATCTTTCAAGGAAGCAGAGAAAATATTAAGTCAGTTAGGCTTTAAGGCTGTGGTAAGCGACACGGGGTATGTCAAAACAATACCCCCCGACTGCGTGTTGGAACAAACGCCCGCAGCTGGCGACAAGGTGAAGACTGGGCGCATCATCTACCTCACCATCAACGCCTCTAAATCACCAACCATCACCCTGCCCGACGTCATTGACAACAGTTCACTGCGTGAAGCTATGGCCAAACTCACCGCCATGGGCTTCAAAGTGGGCACACCTCAATTCGTTCCTGGCGAGAAAGACTGGGTGTACAGCATTCTGGTTCGCGGGAAACATGTGGTGACAGGCGACAGGATTTCCATCGAAGACACGCTGATTATCCAAGCGGGAAACGGCATGCGCGATTCTACTGACGTGATTGACTATGTGGATCCGGTTTACCCTGAATATGACTCAAGCGGAGAGGATGACGTTGATGGATTTGAAGAAGTGACGGGACCAGTGGCGGAAACGGAAGAAGCAACAACTCATCCGCAAGAGGTCAAGCCGCTCAATCCGAGCAAAACGGAACCCACGGTGCCACAAAAGAAAGAACCGACGGCACCCAGGAAGGCCGAACCGACCACGCCTAAATCACCCAAATCCACTCCAAAATAAGAATAGATGGCCGAAGAAGCACAGGACATGACGTTGTTGGAAGACGATGAGGAACAACAACTTTATGAGCATTTCCGCATCGTTGTAGACAAAGGACAGGAGCCTTTGCGGGTGGACAAGTACATGTTTGAACGCCTGAAGCACTCAAGTCGCAACCGTATTCAAAAGGCCGCGGATGCTGGATTCGTGCATGTTAACGACCAACCCGTAAAGAGCAACTACAAAGTTCGTCCCTTAGATGTCATCACGCTGATGCTGGATGCGCCGCAACACGACCATACCATTGAGGCCGAAGACATTCCCTTGGACATCGTGTATGAAGATACCGACCTCATGGTGGTTAACAAAGCGCCCGGCATGGTGGTACATCCAGGTGCCGGAAACTTTCACGGAACGCTGATTAACGCCGTAGCTTGGCACCTGAAAGACTTGAGTTCGTTCGACGCCAACGACCCCGCAGTGGGGCTTGTTCATCGCATCGACAAAGACACCAGTGGACTGTTGGTCATCGCCAAGACACCTGTTGCCAAGACAAAGCTTGGACTTCAGTTTTTCAACAAGACCACTCACCGTAGCTACAACGCCTTGGTGTGGGGCAACTTCAACGAGGAGGAAGGGCGTATAGAGGGCAACATCGGGCGAGACCCAAGAGACAGGTTGCGCATGAACGTGTTTCCACCCGACAGTGAGATAGGCAAAAGCGCCGTTACACATTATCGCATACTCGAACGTTTCGGCTATGTAACGCTCGTGGAATGTATCCTGGAAACGGGAAGAACGCACCAGATACGCGCCCACATGAAGCACATTGGACACCCGCTGTTCGGCGATGAGCGATATGGTGGTACCGAAATTCTGCGCGGACAACGCAGCTCAACCTACAAAGCATTCATCCAAAACTGTTTCAAGGTATGCAACCGACAAGCCTTGCACGCCAAGACATTGGGATTTGTACACCCCACAACAGGCCGACAGATGGACTTTACCTCCGACTTGCCCAACGACATGCAGCAGCTTCTCGACAAGTGGAGCATCTATGTTCACGGCACTAACAACGATACTTTTGAAGAATAAACAAAAATATACATCACTTATGAATGATCTGAAACGTAACATTGCCATCGTTTGCGGTGGCGATTCATCAGAATACGACGTATCCATACGTTCGGCACAAGGCCTCTATTCGTTTTTCGACAAAGAGCTATACAATGTCTACATCGTCACCATCAAGGGACAAGACTGGAACGTTTGCTTTGACAACGGCGACACAGCCAGCATCGATAAAAACGACTTCTCGTTCGTTAAAGAAGGCGAAGCCGTGCTTTTCGACTACGCCTACATCACCATTCACGGCACTCCAGGTGAGAATGGCATCATGCAAGGCTACTTTGAGCTGTTGCACATACCCTACTCTACCAGCGGTGTGTTGGTGGAAGCAATGACCTTCAACAAGTACGTTCTGAACAACTACCTCGCTGCATTCGGCGTCAAAGTGGCCAAAAGTATGTTGGTGAAACGTGGGGAAGAGGACAAACTCTGCGAGCAGGAGGTGCAAGACGTCCTTGGCATGCCCTGCTTTGTCAAGCCTGTTGCTGACGGTTCGAGCTTCGGCGTCACCAAAGTGAAGAACACAGACCAGCTGGCTCCGGCCCTACGCAGGGCCTTCATGGAGAGCGACACGGCCATGATTGAGCATTTCATGGATGGAACCGAACTGTCCATCGGCTGCTACAAGACCCGCGAGAAGAGCGTGGTGTTCCCTGCGACAGAGGTGGTGAGCAGCAACGAATTCTTCGATTACGACGCTAAATACAACGGACAGGTGCAGGAAATCACGCCTGCCCGCATCTCTGAGCAAACGGCCAAGGAGGTTGCTGAGCAAACAAGTAAGATCTATGACATCCTCCAGTGCAACGGCATCATCCGCATTGACTACATCATCACCAAAGATGAAGCGGGCCAAGACGTGGTGAACATGCTCGAGGTGAACACCACTCCGGGCATGACACCAACCAGCTTTATTCCACAACAGGTACGCGCCGCAGGCCTGAACATCACCGACGTGCTGACCGAAATTGTAGAAAATCAATTCTAACACCTCATCATGCATATCCCATCCGAATTCGACTCCATCCGTCCTTTCGAGCCCGAAGAGCTGCCGAAAGTGTTCGATCGACTGTTGGCCGACCCACAGTTTCAGCAGGTTTTGGCCTATCTTTATCCCAACGTGCCAACGGATGCAATTGCCCAACGACTGCATGCCTGCAAGACCAACGTTGAGTTTCAAAAGGCTTTCTGCTATGAATTCTTGCAGAAGCTGTTGGCTCAGAAAGCCAAGAGTTGCGACATGGATGCCACGGCCATCAGCAATGAGCGCAATTACACGTTCATCAGCAACCACCGTGACATTGTTCTCGACTCGGGACTGTTAGCTAAACTGCTGATAGACCACTGCTTTCCCAGCACCTGCGAGATTGCCATTGGCGACAACCTGCTGTCGCTGCCATGGGTCAAAGACCTGGTGCGGGTCAACAAGGCCTTCATTGTTGAGCGCAGTGTGTCGTTCCGAGAGATGCTCGCCACCAGCAAACGGCTCTCCGCCTACATGCACTTTTCCATCGGAGAGAAGAAAGAAAACATCTGGATAGCACAGCGAGAGGGACGTGCGAAGGATTCTGACGACCGCACGGCAGAGAGCATATTGAAGATGATGGCCATGGGTGGAGAGGGCAACATCATCGACCGACTGCAACAACTGCATCTGGTTCCGCTGGCCATCTCGTACGAATACGATCCCTGCGACTACCTCAAAGCAGCCGAGTTCCAACTGAAGCGCGACAATTCTGATTGGCAAAAAGGACCGCAAGACGACATCGTGAGCATGCAAACGGGCATCATGGGCTACAAGGGACACATCCACTATCACTGTGCACCCTGCATTGACGATTACCTCGGCACGCTGGATTCCAATATGCCAAAGGCCGATTTGTACCGCATGATAGCCGCGCACATCGACCAAGAGATACACCGTAACTACCGCATCTATCCCAACAACTACGTCGCCTACGACCTGCTGGAAGGAAACAACGCCGCATCGAGCCACTACACCCCGCAGGACAAAGCTGCATTTGAGCAATATCTGTCGGACCAACTCGCCAAGATAGACATCCCCAACAAGGATGAAGCCTACTTGAGAGAGCGCATGTTGACGATGTATGCCAATCCCCTGAAAAACCATTTGGCCGCATGTTGAGATTCTTCGTCCTTGCCTTGAGCTTCACAACTCTATTAGCTGCCTGCACCATCGATCCCTACGAGGCAGGCGATGGACAATACTCGTACCTCAAAGCCGAGATGGCAGACATGCACACCGCAGCCAAATGCAAGGTAGATTACGCGGTGACGGACACTGATGAGAAGCTCACATTCAGTCCTCCCTTCAATTGTCATTGGGCCACCACACCCGACAGTACCTACCGAGCCATGCTCTATTATAAAAAATCACCTGACAAAACGGAAGGTAACACATGCGTCAAGGTGTGGGTGCTGCACCCGATGAAACCTTCAAAAAACACCCCCACCGATCCCGTAAAGTTGGAAAGCAGCTGGCTGAGCCAAAACAAAAAGTACATCAACCTACGGTTAGGCGTGATGTCTGGAAAGCCCGATGACGAGAAACAGAAGCAAAAGATTGGCATCGTACTCAACAAGCAAGTGACACACGCCAACGGCAAGAAGGCCATTGACCTACAGCTGTTGCACAACCGCAACCACGTTCCTTCCTATTACACCAACATCCTTTACATCAGCATCCCCACAACTTCCTACAAATCCGGCGATTCCATCCGCCTCAAAGTAAACACCTACCAGGGCATGATGCAGAAAACTTTTGTTTTGTAGGCTGTCAATGCCCCATCTTTTCAAAGGAGTTGTAATGGCCACTGCCAATCAAAAGCATGCGGTTTTCATACATTCTTTCCCCAAAATCTCATTGTCAGCCGCGAAAAGCGAACCGCTCCTTGCATTCAATCCAAGTCCGCTTCGGGTTTGTATCGCTTGGCTTCTTGCCAAGTTCTACTATGATATATAGGCTACAAACCGCGTTTCTTACGCCCCCTATATACGATATAATCATGTAAGAAACGCTGTATTCTCTTTAGTGTCCCATTCGTGAGGTATCAACCTGCTTTACTTTCTTTTCCTTGTAACCACCGAACTTATAGACAACAGTAAAAGTAACTGTCGACCAATTGAAATTGATCTTCATACGATAGTCTTGGTTGCCTTGCACGGAACGGGTGTCGTATTTATTGTTGAAGATGTTGCTGCCATTGAGGCGCAGTCCCCATTTTCCATCGTGTGACGACCATTGCAGTTTGGCATTCATTCGGAAGATGGGACTAATGTCGTAAACTCCTTGTATTGCTTTCGACTGAAAGAAAGGATTCAGAATAAGACGCACGTCCTGTGTTTTGCAAAGTTTTACCGATGCGGTACCACCAAGTATGGCAGAAAGTTTCTTGCGATTGAATGGCAAGTCGAAGAAATGGCTACTCTTTTCGTGTCTATAAGTTCCTACGGCAAACACGTTTCCGTTGAGCCATTTGCCCGCACTGAAGATGGCAGAGGCCTGCAATCCGAAGCTATTTGAATAATCGAAGTTGGTTTCTTTCATGATGACAGCCACTCGGTCTGCTGTCTGATAAGGCAACTGCACGAAATAATCTGGCTTCAGACTTGCGAAAGCCATCAGCGTATAACGTCTCTTGATCTGCCACATCAGGTTGACATTATAATAGGAGTATGGTTTCAAATCGGGATTGCCATGTACCTCTGTGTAGGTGGATGAGTAAAACACATTGCTCATGGTTGACCAATAGCTCGGAAACACTGAATTGGAATTGAAGGAGAGATTGAGCAAATGGTTGTCGTTGATGCTCCACAAAGCATTGAGGGTAGGATAGATACGCCATTTATTCCATATCGGGGAGTGGTATTGCTCGGCAGCAACGGATGCTTCAAGACTGATTGCCTTGTTGACCTGCTTGCTGAAACCTGCATACATGTTCCATATCCGCTCATTGATGTCAACACTACTGGTCGCATCGGGTAAAATGTTTCCCTTCTTATCGAGGGTGTTCTGATAGCTCTTGTTGCTCGCAAACTGTCCTTGCACGCCATACGACAATCCCCATCCATGTGACAATGAATGGGTTTGGTCCGCCGTAAACATCCATTTGTTGATGGTCTGCTCACTGCCACTTGTCAGGTTGCGCTCTGTTTCTGTCGTATTTTCATCCACCTGCATCGTGCCGTCAAGCCATTGTTGCTGCGGTGTGCGATAGTAAGTGTACGAGCCGCTCAGGGTAAGTCCGAAAGGAAGTGAGTAGTTGACATCCACATTGTGCAGATACACATGACTGTCATGGTGCGTTCTGCTTACACTCAAACCTGTCGTTTGGTTGTTGGAGCTGGCCTTTTTCCAATTTCCGGTATAGGCAATGTCGAGACGATGATTCTTGCTGAACGCATAATTCATACCCAATCGGTAGTCGTGTGTGATGCCAAACGACTTCTGCCAAGTTTCGTCATAATAGTTTACACGTTTGCTGCCCAAAGGATGATTGGCTATGTGCGAAGCCTCACGGTATGAATTGCCGTTAACGTATTGATATTGCGCATCCAGTCCAAACTTGCCTCTTTGCATGGAAAGGGCAAGATTACCAAAGCCAGTTGAATATTTGCTTTGCTGCAATCCACCAACCATCTGTCCCGACAACCGATTGGTGCCGGCATAATCTTTCGTAACAATGTTGATAGCCATGCCACGAACATGATAGCGAGCTGGGGCAGACAACATCACCTCGGCCTTTGCCAACTGTGCGGCAGGCATCGCTTTCAGTCGTTCTGCCAGCTGTTCTTGCGTCAACGTAGTGGCTTGCCCATTGATAATCAACGTCACGGCATTGCCCAAGAGGGATATACTACCAGTGGCATCGCTGACACCGGGAATGCGTGTGAGAGCCTCATAAGCGTTGTCGGCAGGCAACTGCTTCAACAGCAACGGCATGTTGTACAATAGCATGCCACGCTCTGCCTTGACGATGGGGCGCGAGCCCTTTACCATTACTTCAGGAAGATTGTGCATCATAGATTCCATGGTGAGTGAATCTTTTGAACTTTGCACTTGTGCATGAATGGATAAGGTGGATACTAAGATACATCCCAAGAAAAACATTCTACATCTCATTTGCTGCTGATTTTGATTGAGTTTGACTGACTCGACTAATGTATTCAGCGCAAATTTATAAAATAAAATCATGAATCCCCAAAAAACTTGTATATAAGTGGCAATGATAGCATTACCAACAGAAGCATCAAGGAAAAGGCACAGCGCTTTGGGGGGATAATCCTATGATGAAGAAAGAGGCCTTTCCATCGATTAGCAGTGCCGATGTTCGTTCTGTGAAAGAGAGTTGGCAAGCACCTATAATTCGTTGACTTTTTTTACCAATTTTCACCCCAAAAACCGCTCTTCAAAACTTATGATCTAGAAAAAATCAATAGGCTGGCAGGAGGTAAACAGGGAGTAATTGGGCCAAGAAATTCGGCTATTTACCATCAAAAGCATGCCTTAACCTGATTAAAGGTTTCACTTTGACAGACAATCTACAGGCTGTTGGCCTGCTAAGGCATGCATATTGCCCGTTTAAATCAATGCTTTTGTCTACAAAACGCGTAAGGCATGAGAGCCAACTGTCGGAAAAAGACCATAAAACCCTATTTATCAACGAGATATAAAAGCTGTTTATCCTTAGCGTATTTTCGGTCAGACGCAAGGTTGTTTGCAAATACGCCAAGCATGAAGAGGCACGTTGTCAAGAAAAATCATACACACGGACACGCATCATTCTCATCCGGTCAACGTGAATAAAGCGTAAACTTAAAAGGGGATACACCATTTGGCATATCCCCTTTAACTTGTTTTTATATCGAAGAAAGTTATTTTTCTGTCACCAATCGCATGGTGTCGCGGGCGATGACAATCTCTTCATCGGTAGGAATCACACAAACGGTGACCTTCGAGTCGGGGGCAGAGATGATGGCTTCCTTGCCACGAACCTTGTTGGCTTCGGCATCCATCTTCACACCCAAGAACTCTAATCCACTGCAAGCCTCGAGGCGAGTACCTATCTGATTCTCGCCTACGCCAGCTGTCCACACGATGATATCAACGCCACCCATAACAGCAGCGTAGGCGCCAATGTATTTCTTGATGCGGTAGTTGTACATCTTCAGTGCCAACTGAGCCTTCTCATTGCCCTCTTCGGCTGCCGACTCTATCTCGCGCATGTCTGATGAGATGCCGGTAATACCGAGCACACCACTCTCCTTATTCAGGAAGTCTGCCATCTCTTGGGGCTTCTTGCCCAACTTCTCCATGAGATAGGTAACAGCAGAAGGGTCGATATCGCCTGAACGCGAGCCCATCATCACACCTGCCAAGGGGGTCAATCCCATAGAGGTATCGATGCACTTGCCGCTCTTGATGGCTGTAACACTGGCACCATTGCCGATGTGGCAGGTGATGATGCGCATGTCCTTGATGTCCTTACCTAAGAATTCGCACACACGCTGTGACACATATTTGTGACTGGTGCCATGGAAGCCGTAACGGCGTACATGATATTTTTTGTACAGTTCGTATGGCACGGCATAGAGGTAAGCATAATCGGGCATGGTGCTATGGAACGCATTGTCGAACACACACACCTGTGGTGTGGTGGGCATGAGTGCATCTACGGCACGCAAGCCACGCAGATGACCCGCATTGTGTACGGGAGCCAAATCGCACAGGCTTTCGATTCCGTCTTCCACATGCTTATCTACAATTACGCTATCCTCGAACAGGTCGCCGCCTTGCACGATACGATGGCCTACGGCATCAATCTCGTTTAATGACTTGATAGCCCCAATCTCGGGGTCGGTGAGCAAAGAGAACACGAAGTTCACACCTTCTTTATGGTCGGGCATGTCGTGCATGATTTTCTTCTTCTCGCCATTGGGCAAGGTTACTTTCACAAAGGCCTCATCGAGACCAATACGTTCTACACCTCCTTGAGCCAACACTGACTCGTCGGTCATGTTGTAGAGTTTATACTTGATGGAGCTGCTTCCGCAGTTTAATACTAAGATGTTCATTTGTAAGTTTATGAGTTTTTTAGTTTGTTAGTTTATGAGTTTTTTAGTTCACGAGTTCACAAGTTTACGAGTTCACGAGTTAAAAGGGCCTCTCCCCCTACCCCCTCCCCGAAAGGGAGGGGAGTAGTTAGTTTGGCTTGTATTATTTCTTCTTTGTTAAAGCCTCTCCCCCAGCCCCTCCCCGAAAGGGAGGGGAGTTGTTAGCTTGGCATGTATTATTTTTTCTTTGTTAAAGCCTCTCCCCCAGCCCCTCCCCAAAAGGGAGGGGAGTAGTTAGCTGTATGATGTTGAATTATGTTGTAGAACAATCAATTTGTGAGCTTGTCAATTAAACCAACTATCTATTCCCCTCCCTTTCGGGGAGGGGTTAAGGGGTGGGGCTGTAATTTGTAAACTATATCACTTCTCCTCCTCTTTCTTGGCATCTTGTGCCTGGCAAGCGGTGATGGCAACCATATAATAGATGTCATCTACAGAACAACCGCGGCTAAGGTCGTTCACTGGGCGTGCAATACCCTGCAAGATAGGTCCTATGGCAATGGCATTGCCTAAGCGTTGAACCAGCTTGTAGCTAATGTTTCCTACTTCCAAATTGGGAACCACCAATACGTTGGCATTGCCAGCAATGGCACTTCCCGGTGCTTTCTTTTGTCCTACCGACATCACCAAAGCGGCATCTGCTTGCAACTCGCCATCGATTTTGAGTTGTGGTGCACGCTGCTTTGCTAATTTTGTAGCCTCGGCCACTTTTGCAACGACCTCATGAGAGGCACTTCCCTTGGTAGAGAAGCTCAGCATCGCTACGCGTGGTTCCTTAAATCCTGCCACACTCTTTGCCGTTTCAGCGGTAGTCACAGCAATTTGAGCCAACTGATCCACATCGGGAACAGGTGTAACTGCCACGTCACCCATGACCACAACTCCATCCTCGCCATACTCCTTTGCCTGTGTAATCAACAGCATGGCACCACTCACGCAAGTAACGCCGGGCGCACACTTAATGATTTGCAATGCCGGGCGTAACGTATCTCCCGTCGTACTCAAAGCTCCACTAATCTGTCCATCGGCACCTTCAGTCTTGATAATCATGCAGCCCAAGTATAAAGGATTCTTCACCAACTCGCGTGCTTGCTCGAGTGTCATGCCCTTTTTCTTGCGCAGCTCAGCTAACAGCGTGGCATATTCTTCACTCTTGGGATTGTTTTCAGGGTCAATGATGGTAGCCTTGTCAATATTCTTCAGCGCTCGCGCCTCGGCCAGTTTGTGAATTTCGGCTGGGTTGCCAATGAGAATAATGTCTGCAATGTCGTCGGCCAATACACGGTCAGCGGCACGTAGCGTTCGCTCCTCCAATGCTTCGGGGAGCACAATACGTTGTTTGTCGGCTTTTGCTCGCTCAACAATTTGCTGTAATAAATCCATGATGTTGTTATTTATATTTTGATTTGTGTCATGATAGCGGCATCCACATGCCTTCAACCCACGGTAGACATCAAAGCAAAAAGAAAGATTTAACTCGTTGACATCCACCCTGTATTGCAATTGCAAAAATAACAAATATTATCGACATGTGGAATGAAACACCCATAAAAATACTAAACATCGCAAAAAGGACTGTATTCCACGAAAGAATACAGTCCTCAGTTTGTTTTTTGAATCTACTTGATTAGGGCGTCCATCTCTTAATAGCAACAGCGCTATAGTAGGACGTTATCCTATTAAGGATTCTGTTTCAAGTTAGGATTAGCATTGATTTCCTTTACAGGAAGTTGATGCAAGAATTCCTTGGCGTCTGTCGCCATCTTCTTTTGGGCAGAAGCCTTGTGGTTAGAAGTAACCACAACTTCCTTGCCATCTTTACCTATCACTTTGTAGCCCTTGGTGCGGTCAATGGTTTCCTTCCAACGCTTCATATCAAACCAGTTGGTACCTTCGCCCCAAAGTTCTATACGACGTTGGAAACGAACTTCCTTACGAAGTGCGTCTTGTGTAGCAGGAGCCTCGAAGGCTGGGTTGCGTTTTTTAGCAAAAGCGTTAAGCTCTCTCTGCGCATCGGCTAACTTGTTTTGTTCAACCAATGCTTCGATTTCGAGCAAGATAGGATCTTGTACACGAATAAAGCAATAATCCTGTTCCATACCTGCCTCTCCAGCGATAAACTTCACCTGTTCAAAATCATCGAGATCCTCCATTGATTTCATTCCTGAATTATGTGTTTGAGCAAGCATTGAAGATGCTACATCAGGATATTCCTCTTTATTAATCCAAAGTTTTCTACGTGAGTCGGTCTTAGGAATCTGGTTGTACAAATAGTTGTAAATCAGTTTTGTCCTACCACCTGCTGCATATCCACGAGCCAAGAAGTGGTCCATATGGCTCCAATAAGATGCCCACAGTGTAGAGTTTTGTGAGTTGATGTCATATCCCCACAAGATATCAGCCTGACCAATATCCCATCCGCGAGCCGGTTCGGTCGCCTTATCAGTACCACCTTCGGCAGCAATCTTTGCATAAGTTTCCACATTGGCCCAATCTTCCATTTGTGCATAAGCCTTAGCCAAGTAAGCAGCAGCCACGGCACGGTCGACATCTGTGCGAACACCTGTGATCTTACAGTTCTTAACAGCAAAGGTCAAGTCCTCAATAATCTGCTTATACACCTCTTGTACGGTGGCACGAGGCAGATTCTGGTCGGTCGATTTCAACGCCAAAGGAACGCCCAAAGCAGCTTCGTGTCCTTTGTAGGTATGCTGATAGAAGTTAATCAAGTGGAAATAAGCAATGCCACGAAGTGCCAAAGCCTCACCTTTTGCAGCCAACACTCCAGGGTCGGTTGATTCTTGTGCAAAGTAAGTCTCCAAGTGCAGATTCACCTTTGCAATGATTTCATAGAACTGTCCCCATGTAGAACGGGTACGGCGAAAATTCTCCATACGGTTATCGATTTGATAATCAAACTGGAACCAGTTCCAATTTTGATAAGCCACATCCTCACACATCATGTCAGTAGCTATCTGGAATGCTTTCAAACCGAAATCATCGTGAGACGAATAAAAATCTTGGAAAATCGTATAGATTTTCGCAATGGCAGCTTTTGCAACACCCGTCTGTGTCTCGGGATTAGCAATCAATTCGTCATGTCGCTGCTGAGTTTCATATTCTGAAACCTCAGGATCGAGATTGCACCCTACGATACCGAACGTGAAAGCGAGTGCAGCTGCAACTTTTATATAATTCTTCATATTTCTTATGTTTTATAGTCGTTTATAAAGCTGTTTCTTATAAATTCAAGTTGATACCAAACGAGAGTGCGCGAACGGCGCTGTTTACACTATAATCCTGTGCACCGTTGAGAGCAATACGTGGGTCAAGTCCCTTTCTCTTTGACCACAGCCCCAAGTTGTCGGCTGCAAAGTAAAGACGAAGTCCCTGGATTTTAGCCTTGCTCAATACACTCTTTGGCAATGAGTAGCCAAATGTAAGGTTATTCAAGCTGAGATAAGAGCCATCAATAAGGAAACGGTCAGAAGCCTGATTGAGTTTTTGGTTTTGGTTATGCAAACGTGGAACGTCGGTGTTGGTGTTCTCGGGTGTCCAGTGGTTCAAGATATCCTTGTGCCAGTTCGTACCTGGCCTACCTGACGACATTAATTCACTATAGCTGCCATCGTAAACCTTTCCACCTACTCTATAAGAGAATTGAATAGAGAAATCAAATCCGTAGGCTGCTGCGTTCGCATAGAAACCTCCTGCTATTTTTGGCAAAGCAGAACCCACAAACTGTCTGTCCTTTAACGAACTGCTGTAGTCTTTGCTGGCTACTTTCTCAAACTTTTTGTCATCTTTATTCCAACACCAGTACATTTGGTCACCATTCTCTGGATTGACGCCTGCCGATTTCACCATATAGTAGTCGAAGATACCACCCTGCTCCTTCAAGATACGGAAACCTTTGGAGATACCGTCTTCTCTGAACTGTTCGGGCAATTCGGTAATCTTGTTTGTGTATGTAGTACCATTCACACCTACATTAACATTGACATTTCGATCGTTGTACACATTAGATGAAAGGTTGAATTCAAAACCTGTATTTACCATTTTACCGAAGTTCACTGGTTCAGAATCAAATCCTGTCGTTGAAGAGATAGGAAGGTTGAAGAGCATATCGGATGTACGACGGCTAAAGAAGTCGAGTTCACCAGCAATCAAACCTTTCCATAACGAGAATTCCAAACCAACGTCAAAGTTGTTGTTCTTTTCCCAAGTAATGTTTTCGTTACCTTTATAAGCAGGTCCATAAATACTTTCGGTACCCGTAGAGGCAATACGATAAAGGTTGGTATACGGAGTATAAGCACGCAAAGGAGGATTCGTATTTGGCAAGTACAGATAATCGTTACCCTGTACACCGTAGCTGACACGCAGCTTCAGGTTTTGGATAGCATCAACGTCTTTCAAGAAGTCTTCCTGATTGATGCGCCAAGATCCACCCAAGCTCCAGAATGTACCCCAGCGATGATCGGGATGGAATACGGAAGAACCATCACGACGCAAAGAAGCAGAAGCGTAGTATTTGTCCATGTAGTCGGCTGTAACCTGTCCGAAGTAGCCTTCTACCTTGTATTCGCGGCCATAAGAGTCTAAGTCGGAAATGGTAGCACCTGAGCGGAATTCTGGTAATGTAGGATCGAGCAACCCTTTTTTCTCACCATTTAAGAAGTTGTTTTTTTCATTATAGTTTTCATGTCCCAGCATCACATGTACACCAAAGTCATTGAAGGTCTTGTCCCATTTCAATATTTGGTTCCAGTTCAGTGACACTGTTTGGTTCACTTCTTTATTAAGAATACCACCATAAGCCTGTCCATCACCAACGAGTGGGTTCATCATGTTGGTCCAACGCCACCAGTTGCCATTAAATGTAGCCGTAGAGCTAAACTTAAAGTTGTAAGGCAGTTTAACGTCTACGCGTGCGTTTTGCGTGAGGTAGTAGTTAACGTTTTTCGTAATATTAAGTTCGGTTTGCCGAATCAGGTTCATACCTCCAGCATACTGTCGAGCCTGAGAATCGTCGTAAACCTTCTCCCCATGAGCGTCACGCAAAATCTTACCATCCTTATCATGCTTGTAAATAGGATAGATAGGCGCAATCATACGGCTCCACATGAACAAGTTACTATAGTTGTTTTCCTCAAATTGAGCTGGGTTTTGTGCAGTAGTCTTAGCAAACTGTGAAGATGCGCCAATGCGTAGCCAATTGGTAATATCCGAATCGTATGACATACGAGTGGTCAAACGCTCAAATTTTGTTTTCAAACTGAAACCACGATCGTTCAGATAGCCTACAGAGAAATACACCTTCGACTTTGCCGAACCCTTGGTAACACTCAGGTTATATTCTTCGCGCGTCTTGGGTTCGTACAATGTACCCATCCAATCGTTGAAGTTGGCAGCATCTTCGTAGCGAATAGGTGCTGTGGTCAGATTACCTTTTTCGTCAACCACTTTGTTGTCAGGTGTACTATACACATTATATCCCAACGCATCAATCAAATTCGCCGAAGCCCATTGTCCTGGGTTATCCACTGGCTTCGCAGCATAAGTAACAGAGTTTTTAAGTCCCTCCCAAGTAAGTTTGTAATACGTACCGGGGTCGTTAATGATGTCATATTCAGGCACTGCGCGCTGATTGGTACCAATGCGAGCGTCGAAAGATACCGAAACCTTTCCCTTATCACCGCTCTTGGTGGTAATCATGATGACACCATTGGCACCACGTGCACCATACAAAGCAGCAGAGGCAGCATCTTTCAATATGTTGATACTCTCGATATCCTTCGTGTTAATAGCGTTAATCTCGCCACTGTAAGGAGCACCATCGAGAATAATCAACGGAGAACTTGAAGCATTCAATGAACCAATACCACGAATACGCATCACCGTAGACTCACCTGCACGACCTGAGGGAGATGTAACTGACAAACCAGCAACCATACCTTCCAAAGCCTTAGAAGCATCGGCAGCCTGCACTTTCTCCAATTTCTTAGAGTCTACATTCGTTGCAGAACCTGTGTAGGTAGATTTCTTCACTGTACCGTAAGCTACAACAATTACTTCATCGAGCTTACTGTCATCGCTAACCAAGCTAACGGTCATGTTGTTGGCAGCAACAACTGTTTGAGTTACCATTCCAATGTAAGAAACTATGAGTTTTGCACCTTTGGGTACACTCAAAGTAAACTTACCGTCAATGTTAGTAGCGGTACCATTTTTGGTTCCTTGAACTACAACGGAGGCGCCAACAACAGGCTGACCATCATCCGCAGAAATCACAGTACCGTTAATCTGTGTTTGTGCCATTGCCATACCTATACTTAGGAACAGGCAAGCGAGAAACAATGTTAGTCTTTTTTTCATAAAATTTCTCCTTTCAATCGCTAATTTAACATATTGTTTATTATTAATGGTTTGTTCAGTAGTATTAAAAGTAGTTCTTAGCGATAGATATTTATACAGGTTTCATTCCTCGCCTGCCTGTTTACATTTCAGTCTGTAAACGAAGGTCTACCCCTTTGAACCATTCCGAGATATCACATCTCTTTTTGCTAACAATTTACAAATATAGGAGAATTGTGCGAAAAGTAAACAAAAATGAGTTAATAGGTGCGATTTTTAACATATTTTAGCGAACAAACATTAAAATAGCCTATCCTCGCACTGCTTTTACAGGGTAAGTACGGTACAGCAAAAGCGGGTGGATGGGACATGCAAGTCCCGATAGGGCATGCTAAAGAAAAAAGAATCTATTCCATGAAATATTCTTACATATATCAACAGAAACACACAGTTCAGGGATACATAGTTATATAGGAACAATATTTGTCAAGTAAGTTTTCCAACGACAAATCACCTTTTGCGAAACGCTCTGCATCCAAAGACTGCAATCTTTCACGCACAGGCGTATTTCCTTTATATGTTGCTGTCAGCACATAAAATCCGTCTTGCTTTTCGATAGCCACATCCGAAAAACATTCAGAGATATCCTCCGAGCTATATCGAATGGAATAACTTGGACGCTTGGCACCTGGAAAATCCTCACGTAGAATACCTTTTGCCACCAAATCCTGTATGTCACGAATGGCGGTGTCCTTAGAGCATTTGGCAAGTGAAGCCCACATTTTGGAGGTTATCTTTGCTTCATAGCCATCCAAGAAAAGATTTAGCACATCCTTCTGACGCTGACTGAACGCCACGGATGAAGCATTTTGCCAAAAAAGACTCTTGTTCAAAATCGTGTTTACCTTCACCTTAGCCTCGTCAAGCGCTTTAGACAACGTGTTAGCATACCATAAAATCCACTCTGTAACATCTCCGTCACCGTTCTGTGTTTTCTTCAAAATCTCATAGTACCGATTCTTATCCTTATTGATCTGAGATGATATGTTATAGAAACGAAATTCGCTCTTATCGGCACGAGCCAACAACATGTCCGATAGAATACGAGCCAACCGCCCGTTACCATCTTCAAAAGGATGAATGCTGACAAACCACAGATGCGCTATGGCCGAACGGATCGTGGAGCTTACTGGTTCATCTTCATTAAACCAGTGAAGAAACTTCTCCATTTCTTCTTCCACTCGCTCTGGAGCAGGAGCGATGTAATGCACTTTCTCTCTGCCAAAGATACCAGACACAATATGTTCTTCATGGGTGCGGTATCTCCCCACCTCAATCTTAAAACCCTCGCTAAACCCTGTCGGAAAAAACGCTGCTTGCCAAGCACACAATTTTTCTTTGGTCAATGGTTGGTCAACATGATGCAAGGCATCGAGCATGACCGCCACAACAGAATCTACATAGTGAGAAGGTGCCGTCTGCCTGACATTCTCCAGTCCCAGCTTTCGAGCGACAGACGAACGCACCTCGTCCGCATTCAGACGTATGCCCTCTATCTCTGAAGAAAACACCACGTCATTTGTCAAGTTCTCGGCCATGGCTTTCAGTTTGCTGTCAAAGCCAAGCGAGTACAACCTGCCATACAGCAAACCTTGCTTTCGATTCACCTCTTCAAGGACAGCCGTAAGTTTGAGTGCATCCCATCTAAACGCTGTCCAATCTTCTCTTTCGTGGATATACATATTTCATTATGTTGTGAATGCAACCTAAATCGCGCAATAACGTCGCAACATTTGCGACAAATATACTGTTTTTTTGTCGCATTTACAAGTAGGGAACACGAAATAGTACCATTTTTTCCATATTTTTTTGTGGCTATCATGATTGGGTACAATTGGCCAACGTCGTAAGGGCGTGATTTATCACGGTCCGCACACCCGCACGTCCCGCCACTGGAGCCACAACATGACGAAGGGTGATGAATCACGCTCCTACGTTGCTACAGTACAAACACAGCGGATTTTTTTTGAGGTAGCAATAGACTGCCGGTTCAATCTCTTTGACTTTACCGTCCAAAGGCTATGCTATTCGAGATCAAAGTCTATGCAATTGGAGGGCAAAGTCAATGTTATTGCAACTATTTGAAATACAATGGGAAACAGATTTCCAACAACAGAGGGATGAAGGGACTTTTAGATGTTTTAAATGAAAAATGGAGTGAGGAAAGATACCCTCCCCTGATTGGGATTCAGAGAAGGACTGTCAGCGCACGTCAAGGTTCAATTTTTGGCAGGCGAACAGGACGGGTGGCGGAAACTTTCTGGCTCATTTGCTCTATACAGTCGGCGATGTATTGCTTGAAACGCTGGTCTTGCAGAACCTCGATGTCTTGGAACAAACCCAACACAAACCGCCCGATGCCCAGATAGCTGGCCACATTGGCTTTAAAAATCCAGTGTTTCTCATCCTTCTCGGGAGCCAGGAAAGGGTGCGACTGCGGGTACTCCTCCAATAAAAGATTGTATGCCAACTGCCCCAAGCGCAGTTTCACGGGCAGCTTTTCGTCGCCACTGAACATGAAAATATCCGTGAACAGGTCGCGGTGCTTGGCCTGGTTCATCCAAAACACATCCATCACCTCAACGCTCTTGATGCGCGACACCTTGAACGTTTTGCACATGTCCGACTGCATCTCGTAGCACCGCACGTCCAAATCGTCGTTCATCAACAGGTAAGGCTCCACCACACGGTCGGAAACGGTCTTGCTGTGGGGCGACGAATAGCCCCTGAGCACCACGACGCTCTGTGTCTCCATGGCCTCTTTCAAGGTGCGCACGTTGTTGTGGATGCGCTTCAAAGCGGCTGGTGAGAACGACCCTTCCAAACTGTAATAGCGGTCGAGTTTGGTTTTAAGGGTCGCCAGGATAAGGTCTTTTTTGTTGCTGGCCTCCAGCATTCGGCGCAAGTACGCGGCCTCTTCCTTGGTGAAAACGATGTTGTCGTGCAGTCGCCTGAAAAACTTACTATTGGGGTCCAGGCGGTAATAGGCTCCGGTCTTGATGACCTGAAACCCGCTGTTGCGAAGATAGTCGAGATAATAGTAGAGGTTGCGCCGCGTAACGTGAAGCCTGTCGGCCAACTGCTGGGCGGTGTAATTGTTGTTGTCGGTGAGCAACAGCAGCAGCTCGAGTTCGTTTCCGAATTTTTCTAATCGCATGGGGAATTAGTTTGTGAGTTTTTGAGTTTCTAAGTTTTTAAGTTTTTAAGCTGGTGAGTTTTTTAGTTTTTTAGTTTTTTAGTTTCTAAGTTGGTGAGTTGACAAGTTAACAAGTTGACGAGTTGACGAGTTGACGAGGATGTGTGCATGCTGGATTCCTCCTATAGCAGCAAGCTAAGCATTCAAGCATCAGAACCCAACGCATATCAAGCTAAAGCACGCAACCTTGTAAGACAAGCGTGATGCAACGTGCATCAGCTGGCCAAAAGGCAGTGCATTAAAAATCTAAGGACAGCTCTGCACTGCCCAAAAGATTAAACGAACGGCGGTGATAGGGCGTGATACCATACGCACGAATGGCCTCCCGATGCTTGCGTGTGGGGTAGCCCATGTTCGATTGCCAGTCGTATTGCGGGTATTCTTGCGCCAGCCTGTCCATGTAATCGTCCCGAAAAGTCTTGGCCAAGATGCTGGCCGCGGCGATGTCCTGGTACTTGCCGTCACCTTTTATAATAGTGGTATAGGGCAAATCATGATAAGGCGTGAAGCGATTTCCGTCCACGATGATGGCTTGCGGACGTGTGGTGAGCTGGTCCAGCGCGCGGTGCATGGCCAGAAAACTGGCGCGCAGGATGTTGATTTCGTCAATCTCTTGCGGTGTCACCTCGCCCACAGCCCAGGCCACGGCATCGTGGATGATGGCTTGGCGCAATGCGTTTCGCTTTTTGCGCGAGAGCTGTTTCGAGTCGTTCAGCTCCGCATTGTCGTAGTTGGGCGGCAGGATGACGGCGGCGGCGAATACGCTTCCGGCCGAGCATCCACGCCCCGCCTCGTCGCATCCAGCCTCGATGAGATTGGGATAAAAATGAGATTTCAAAGTGTTGTGCATCCTCTATATGTGAAATAAAGTTAACCTACAACAAGTATTAACTATCCTGGTTTTGTATGGAAAAATGAGTTCCAGCTCTTGTCGTACTTTTGCCGTATCAAACAGAACATGAACCATCAAATACGAACGACAATGGAAAAGAACATTCTTTTATCAGAAAGCACACCCTCGGCACGAATCTCTTATCAGCACGTCATCGGTAAATTATTGATGCCGATAGAACTTTTGCGGCGTTATTACGCCAAAGTGATGGAACGTGAGGTGAACACGCGGCAGACGCTGTTGCTGCTGAATGCCCAACTGGCATTCGTGATGACCGTATTTCCCATCGAAGCGCCGTTCGCCGTGCGCGTGGTTTGCTGCCTGTGGCTGTTGAACGCCTTGTGGAAATGCAAGCAAGCGTTCTGATTAGAACATCCGACTGACGCGCTCAATGCCCGCAACCAGTTGGTCAACCTCTTCGCGTGTGTTGTACAAAGCGAATGAGGCGCGCGCTGTTCCCAAAACGCCCAATCGCTGCATCAGCGGCTGCGCGCAGTGGTGCCCCGTGCGGATGGCGATACCGAGCCTATCCAACAGGGTGCCCATATCCATGTGGTGGATGTGGCCAACCTGAAAGCTGATGACCGCATCGCGATGGGCCGCCTCGCCGAAGATGCGCATCCCAGGGATGGTTTGCATGCGCTCAAGGGCGTAAGCGGTCAGCTCGTGTTCATGTTTCGCTATGTTGTCCATGCCCAAGGATGACAGGTAATCGAGCGCAACGGCCAACCCATGCGTGGCGATGTAGTCGGGTGTACCCGCCTCGAACTTCAATGGGGGTCGCTCGAAAGAAACCTTGTCGAACGACACATGGCTGATCATCTCGCCTCCTCCCTGATAGGGTGGCAAACGGTCGAGCCATTCTTCCTTACCATAAAGCACGCCAATGCCCGTGGGGCCGTATGCCTTGTGGCCGCTGAAGACAAAGAAATCGCAATCCATATCTTGCATGTCTACCTTGAAATGGGGCGCACTCTGCGCACCGTCTATCACCACCGGCACACCATGGGCATGCGCCGTGGCCGTCATCTGCTTCACGGGATTGACGGTACCCAGCACGTTGCTCACCTGCGTGAGGCTCACCAGTTTGGTTTTGTTGGTAAACAACTTTTCGTATTCGTCGAGCATCAGCTCCCCCGCATCGGTCATTGGAACCACTTTGAGCACGATGCCCCTTTGCTGAGCTTGCAACTGCCAAGGCACAATGTTGGAATGATGCTCCATGGCAGACACGATTACTTCATCGCCTTCGCGCATGAACGCCTGACAATAGGTGGCGGCGATGAGGTTCAAACCCTCGGTGGTGCCACGGGTGAAGACCACCTCAGCGGCAGAGCGGGCATTGATGAAGCGGCGCACCGTCTCGCGGGCAGCCTCGTGAAGTTCGGTGGCCTGCTGCGACATCCAATGCACGCCGCGGTGGACGTTGGCGTTGACGTTGAGGTATTCGTCACGCATGGCATCCAACACGCACAAGGGTTTCTGCGTGGTGGCCGCATTATCCAAGTAAATCAAAGGCTTGTCGTAGACCTTTCGGGAGAGGATGGGAAAATCCTGACGGATAGAAGAAATATCGTACATAGAATGAAAATGTATGGGTAGGACTGGTCACAAGGTCGCTCGGAGCCGACTGATAGTTGGGCCTGTCACGGATGATTGGTTTGAACGTTCACGAAAAAACCTCCGACCAAGTTTGCTTTTGGAAGCACTTGGGGGAGGCAATGATGGGTTGATTAACAATTTCTACATCCCGCACACTTGTCGAGTTCTCCTCTGAAGCGTTTCTCAACCAAGTAGTGCAGACGGTCTTTCAAGGGTTCGAGCTGCATGCTGTCGACCACCTCATTGATGAAAGCGAACTCCAACAACAACTTGGCTTCCTGCTCACTGATGCCGCGTTGGCGCATGTAGAACATGGCCTGGTCGTTGAGTTGACCTACGGTAGAACCATGACCACATTTCACATCATCGGCATAAATCTCCAACTCAGGCTGGGTGTACATGCGCGCCTGCTTCGTGGTGCAGAGGTTTTGGTTGCGCATCTCCGAGTTGGTCTTCTGCGCTCCCTTCTCTACAAGCACCCTACCGGCGAAGGCTCCCGTGGCCTGACCATCGAGAACGTACTTGTACAGTTCATGACTTTCGCAGTGAGGCACGGCATGACGGATGAACGTGTTGTTGTCCACATGCTGCTTTTTGTCAGCGATGACGCAGCCGTTACAGCAACAAGACGCCCCTTCGCCACGGAACACCAAGTTGAGTTGGTTGCGCGTAATGCCATTGTGCAGCGTGAGCACGTTGTGATTGAAGCGGCTGTTGACCTGCTGTTCCACATACACGTTGCTCACACGGGTATTGTGTTCGTGCGTTTCTTCCATGCAATAAAGGTCGAGCGAGGCATTCTCGCCCACATAAGCCTCAATCACTTGCGTAGCAAGAAAATGCTTATCGTCCATGGTGTGGTCGCAGAAAAGGAACTTGGCCTCGGCTCCTTCATCCAGCACGATGAGCACCCGTCGGTTCACCATCAGGTCAACATCCGAGCGAAGGAGGTTCACCACCTGGACGGCACGGTCAATCTTAACCCGCTTGGGCACATAGATAAAGAGGCCATCTTGCGCCAGCATGGTGTTCAGTGCCGTGATGGCATCGTCCTTTGTCTCGGCCAGTTGGGCATAATACTTGCTCACCAATTGCGGATGTGTGTCGGCCACCTTCCGCAAAGAGTCTACGATGACACCTTGGGGCAGTGTCGCTTTGGGCAGCACCTTGGCGTGGAAAGCGTCGTTGACGATGAAATAAAGCGAAGTACTCAAATTGGGTACGCTGCACTTGAAAGCCTCATAGGGTTTTACGGGGATATCCAGCCGGTTGAGGTTTAATCCATAATTGGGTTCAAACAGCGCCGCCATATCCGTGTAGCGATAGCGTTCAACCTTGCGTGAGGGGAAGCCTTGGCGCTTAAAATCTTCGAAAGCAGCGTCACGAACATCGTTCATCACGGGCGAACTATGCTGAAAAATCATGGCGCGGGCATCCGCATACAGGTCGAGATATTGTTTCTCACTGTTCATCATTCTGCCTCCGCCTTAATCCAGTCGTACCCCTTGTCTTCGATTTCCTTGGCCAATTCAGGGCCTCCGGTCTTCACAATGCGTCCATTGAATAGCACATGAACGATGTCGGGCTTGATTAAATCGAGCAAACGGTCGTAATGTGTGATGACAATGGTGCTGGTATCGGGCCTCTTCAGCTTGTTGACACCTTCGGCAACTATGCGCAGCGCGTCTACATCCAAGCCCGAATCCGTCTCATCGAGAATGGAGAGAGCAGGCTCGAGCATCGCCATTTGGAAGATTTCGTTGCGTTTTTTCTCTCCGCCACTGAATCCTTCGTTCACGCTGCGGTTGGACAGTTTGCTATCTAACTCAACCACCTTCCGCTTTTCTTTCATCAACTTGATGAAGTCGCCGGCACTCATCGGCTCCAGTCCTTGATACTTTCGCTTCTCGTTGATGGCTGCTCGCATGAAATTAGTCATGGACACACCAGGGATTTCCACGGGATATTGGAAAGAGAGAAACAACCCTTCGTGTGCACGATCTTCTGGCGCCATGGCCAACAGGTCTTTGCCATTGAACGTCACTTCGCCCTGCGTAACCTCGTACATCGGATTGCCCACGAGCACTGCGCTCAAGGTACTCTTGCCCGAACCGTTAGGTCCCATGATGGCATGTACTTCTCCTGTCTTGATGACAAGATTGATTCCTTTCAATATTTCTTTGCCGTTGATGGTGGCATGCAAATTCTTTACCTCTAACATAATGATTCTTTTGATATAAATCGGTTTATCCAACGGTGCCCTCCAGCGAGACGGAAAGCAACTTTTGCGCCTCGACAGCGAACTCCATCGGCAACTTGTTTAACACTTCCTTGGCATATCCATTGACAATCAGGCCAACGGCATCTTCCGTAGGAATGCCCCGCTGATTGCAATAAAAGAGCTGATCTTCACTAATTTTGCTCGTCGTGGCCTCATGCTCAACGATGGCACTGTCGTTATGAATGTCCATGTAAGGGAACGTGTGGGCACCACATTCGCTTCCCAACAGCAGACTGTCGCACGAGCTGTAGTTGCGTGCATTGTCCGCATTGGCGGTTGCACGAACCAAGCCTCGATAGGAGTTCTGGCTGTGTCCGGCACTGATTCCCTTTGAAATGATGGTACTCGTGGTGTTCTTTCCCATGTGAATCATCTTCGTACCCGTGTCGGCCTCTTGATGATGATTGGTCACCGCCACCGAATAGAACTCGGCCTGCGAGCCGTCTCCACGCAAGATACAAGATGGATATTTCCATGTAATGGCGCTACCTGTTTCGACTTGCGTCCACGAGAGCTTGGAGTTGACTCCGCGACAATCGCCCCTTTTGGTGACTAAGTTGAGCACTCCGCCCTTGCCATGTTCATCTCCGGGATACCAATTCTGCACGGTTGAGTATTTTACCTCGGCATTGTTCATCACGATGATTTCCACGATTGCGGCGTGAAGTTGATTCTCATCACGCATCGGAGCGGTGCATCCTTCGAGATAACTCACATACGCATCGTCTTCAGCCACAATCAACGTTCGTTCAAACTGTCCGGTATTACGCGCGTTGATGCGGAAATACGAACTTAACTCCATGGGACAGCGCACGCCTTTGGGGATGAAAACGAACGATCCATCACTGAAAACAGCGCTGTTCAGGGCTGCGAAGAAATTGTCATGATAAGGAACCACCGTGCCTAAGTACTGACGCACCAAGGCAGAATGCTCCTTGATAGCCTCGCCCATGGAACAGAAGATGACCCCTTTCTCCTTCAGCTTTTCCTTGAAGGTGGTCTTCACAGACACTGAATCCATGATGGCATCAACGGCCGTTCCACTGAGTGCCAACCGTTCTTCCAATGGAATGCCCAGCTTGTCGAATGTCTTTTCCAATTCTGGATCAAGCTCCTTGTTGGCCGGTTTCTTCGCCATTGGGTCGGCATAATAGGAGATTTCTTGGTAATTAATGTCGGGCAACGTCACATGTCCCCATGAGGGTTGTGTCATTGTCAGCCAATGTCGATACGCTTTCAGGCGAAATTCGAGCATCCATTCCGGCTCTCCTTTCTTGTTGGAAATGAGCCGAATGACATCCTCATTAAGCCCCTTCTCTATAATCTCGGTATGAACGTCAGTGGTAAAACCAAACTCGTACTTCTGTTCGGTCAGCTTTTTGACGTATTCGTTGTTCGTGTTATTTATTTCTTCCATAAATGTAAATGCAGGAACTCCCTGATGTTTCATGGACGCCCCTGCAATAGATGATATGATTAGTTTGTTAGTTGACGAGTTTACAAGTTAACGAGTTGACGAGTTGTTGGTGCTCAAGGGTTCATAAATTGAAGTATTTACGAACGCAAAGACTTATCAACTCACAAACTTATCAACTCAAAACTCACACGCTCAAACTTACAACGTTTGCTTTACTTCTATTTCTGTAAAGGTTTCTATGATGTCACCTTCCTGGATATCATTGAAATTAACCAGACTGATACCACACTCGAAACCGGTTGCCACTTCCTTTACATCGTCCTTATACCGCTTCAATGCATTGATAGGAGCGGTGTGAACAACGATTCCATCGCGAACAACTCGAGCTTTGTCTGAGCGGTGTACCTTTCCATCGGTAACCATGGCACCAGCTACGGTTCCCACCTTTGAAATCTTGTAAACTTGCTTTACCTCAACCTCGCCAGTGACTACCTCCTTGGTCACCTTGTCAAGCATGCCCTCCATAGCCGACTTCACGTCATCAATGGCGTCGTAGATGACGGAGTAGGTGTTGATTTCAACACCGTTCTGTTCGGCCAGTTTACGGGCAGAAGCAGACGGACGAACCTGGAAGCCCACAATGATGGCATCGGAAGCATCTGCCAAGGTGACATCACTTTCACTGATCTGACCTACCGACTTGAAGATAACATTGACATTAATCTTCTCGGTAGACATCTTAATAAACGAGTCACTCAATGCCTCGATACTACCATCGGTGTCACCTTTCACTATAATGTTCAGTTCCTTGAATGACCCAAGAGCGATACGATGCGAGATGTCACTTAGCGTGAGGCGCTTCTGTGTACGCAAGCCTTGCTCACGCTGCAACTGCATACGCTTGTTGGCGATATCTCGAACCTCTTGCTCTGTTTCCAGCACATGGAACTGATCACCGGCCGTGGGCGCACCGTTCAGTCCGAGAATGATGGCAGGTTCGGCAGGTTTGGCCGATTCAATACGCTGGTTGCGCACGTTGAACATGGCCTTGATGCGTCCCCAGCTCGTCCCGGCGATGATGTCATCACCCACACGCAGCGTACCATTGCTGACCAGAACCGTAGAAACATATCCACGTCCCTTGTCCAAACTCGACTCGATGACACTACCCGTCGCACGACGATTGGGATTGGCTTTCAAATCAAGCATGTCGGCCTCGAGGAGAACTTTCTCCAACAATTCGTTGACACCTATACCTTTTTTCGCACTGATTTCCTGGCATTGGTATTTTCCACCCCACTCTTCAACCAGCAAGTTCATCTGAGCTAAGTCTTCACGAATCTTATCTGGGTTGGCTCCCGGTTTGTCAATCTTGTTGATGGCAAACACCATGGGCACGTTGGCAGCCTGCGCATGCGCGATGGCCTCCTTGGTAGTAGGCATCACACTGTCGTCGGCTGCGATGATGATGATGGCGATATCCGTCACCTGTGTACCACGGGCACGCATGGCGGTAAAGGCCTCATGACCAGGAGTATCCAAGAATGTGATGAATCGTCCATTCTCCAACTGTACGTTGTAAGCACCGATGTGCTGGGTGATGCCACCGGCCTCGCCTTCAATCACATTGGTGTTTCGGATGTGGTCTAACAGAGATGTCTTACCATGGTCTACGTGTCCCATCACGGTAACGATGGGTGCGCGAGGCAACAGGTCGTTCTCGTCGTCGATTTCTTCAGCGACAGCCTCTTGAACCTCTGCACTCACATATTCGGTCTTGAAGCCAAACTCATCGGCAACCAAGTTGATGGTCTCGGCATCCAATCGTTGATTGATAGATGCCATCACACCGATGCTCATCAAGGTTCCAATCAGTTTGTTGACATCCACATCCATCATGGTAGCCAATTCGCTGACTGTCACGAATTCGGTGAGCTTCAATACCTTACTTTCCTTACGTTCTGCTCTTGCTTCCGCACTCATGCGTTCTTGCATGGCATCACGTTTTTCCTTACGGTATTTAGCACCTTTCTTGTTCTGCGTACCCTTACTGGTGAGTCTGGCCAGCGTTTCTTTTACCTGGCGTGCCACCTCTTCCTCGTTCACCTCCAGCGGTTTCTGGTTACGTCCTCTGCCCTTTCGATTTTTCTTATTAGTGTTTCGGCCGTCAGCATTCGCAGACCTGTTGGCATTGCCACCGCCATTGTTTCCAATTTGTCGAGAAGCAGCATTGATATCAACCCGCTGTTGGTTGATGCGGGCGCGCTTTTTGCGTCCATCGCCTCGTTTTTCTTCACGTTCTTTGCGACGTTCTTCCTTGGTTTTCTTCTTGGGTCGAGTACTCTGATTGATGGTGCTGAGGTCTATTTTACCCAACACATTCACCTTGGGCGCATTTTGCAAGCGCAACTCACTCTTGGTCTGGAAGATTTCGTCTCCACCGCTTTGAGGCGCATCACTCTCCTGTGGCTCGTCAACTTCCTGCGGTTTATCATTCGCCTGCGGTTTATCACCTTCCTGTGGCTTGTCACTTTCCTGTGGTTCAACACGCTCGTCAACCTTTTGTTTCTGGTCAACTTGCTCCTTCTTTACAATTGGCGCCTCGGTCTTGGCTTCCGCTTTCTGGTCGTCCTTCTTACCTTCTTCCACCACAGATGGTTCTACCTTCGATACTTCCGCGGGCTTCTCTACTTTTTCTTTTTTAGGCTTTGGGCTGACGGCAGCAGCCTTCTTTGTCGGTTTTTCTTGTGATTCCGATGCCTTTTGATCGTCTTGAGCATCAGCGTTCTTAGCGGCAGGCTTCTTGTCGAATACGCTCAAGTCAATCTTGCCGAGCGGTTTGTATCGCTGCTGCGATGAAGCTGTCTCGACTACTTCTTCAACACGCTCTTCCTTTGCCTCGGGAGTGCGTTTCTTTTCTTTGGGCTTCTTCTGGAAGATCTTTTCCGCCTGATTGCGCACCTCTGCGTCTTGCTTGAAAGCCTCTACCAGGGCTTGGTATTGTGCGTCGCTCAACTTAAAGCTTGGCTCGCCCTTCACCTCTCCCAGCTCACTTTTCTTTTCAAGGAATTCAACTGCCGTTTGAAGTCCTATGTTTAATTCACGTAATGCTTTGTTTAATCTGATGCTCATTGATAATTATTTAACTCTTGTTCTTATTGATGTTCACACTCCCAACTGTTCTGCCCATTTGCAGAAGTTTTTCTACAGCGTCCTCGTTCGCAGAGGGCTGCATGCGTCACGGGGTGTTACTGTTCAAATTCTGATTTTAATACCCGAATCAGGTGATCGACGGTTTCTTCCTCCAAGTCGGCTTTTTCGATTAACATTTCACGAGGTGCGTTCAACACCTGTTTAGCTGTATCAAGACCGATGCCTTTGATGGCGTCGATAATCCATTGATCGATTTCGTCATCAAACTCTTCCAAGTAGATGTCTTCGTCAGCGTCGGCATCTGAAACTTCACGGTACACGTCGATGGTAAATTCTGTCAGCATGGAAGCCAACTTGATATTCAGTCCTCCTCGACCAATGGCCAAGCTCACCTCTTCGGGTTGCAGGTAAACTTCGGCCTTGCGATTCTCCTCATCCAGGTTGATGCTGCTGATGCGAGCGGGACTCAACGCGCGCTGAATGAACAGTTTGATGTTTGACGTGTAGTTAATCACGTCGATATTCTCGTTGCACAGTTCGCGTACGATGCCGTGCACACGACTGCCTTTCACGCCAACGCAGGCACCTACCGGGTCAATGCGGTCGTCGTAGCTCTCTACGGCCACCTTCGCACGCTCGCCTGGCATGCGGGCTATTTTCTTGATAGAGATGAGTCCGTCGTTAATCTCAGGCACCTCGGCCTCCAACAGTCGTTCCAGGAATACCGGACTGGTACGCGAGAGGATAATCTTGGGGTTGTTGTTCTCGTTGTCCACCCGCAGGATGACGGCGCGGATGGTTTCGCCCTTGCGGTATTGGTCGGCCGGAATCTGCTCTGACTTGGGCAGTATCAGCTCGTTGTTCTCATCGTCTACCAACAGCACCTCACGCTTCCATATCTGGTAAACCTCGCCGGAGATAACCTGTCCCACGCGATCCTTATACTTATTGTACAACGAGTCGTGTTCCAGCTCCAGCACTTTTGAAGCCAATGTCTGACGAAGATTCAAAATGGCACGGCGACCAAACTTGGCAAAGTCGATCTGTTCAGAAACCTCTTCGCCCTCTTCATAGTCGTCTTCAATCTCGCGAGCCTCTTTCAGCGATATTTCCTTATTTTCGTCCGCCACCTCGCCATCGGGCACAACGATGCGGTTACGGTATATTTCGAAGTCGCCCTTATCAGGATTTACGATAACGTCAAAATTCTCATCGCTACCATAAATCTTGGCTAGCACGTTGCGGAAACTTTCCTCCAACACGCTTACCAATGTGGCACGGTCGATGTTTTTCGTGTCTTTAAATTCACGAAAGGTGTCAATCATGCTGATGGTTTCTTCTACATTCTTTCTTGCTGCCATAGCGTTATATGTTATATATTAGTATCATTCAATGATCAGTTTCTGCCTCATTATTTAAAGTTGATGAGGTACTTGGTATACTTCACCTTGTCCATCTGGAAAGTATGATCCACGGGTTGTAGCTCTGGGCGTTTCTTGCCTTCAACCTTCACCTTTTCGTCAACGGTCACAACAAAGTTGTTGCCCTCTACCGATTTCAACACACCTCGGTATTTCAATCCGTCGCCATCAAGTACCTCTACCTCTTTTCCTATGAAATTGATGTACTGCTGTGGCACCTTGAAAGGTTGACCCAATCCGGCCGAGCCTACTTCCAACTCATAGTCTTCATCGTCACGGTTCAGCCGATCTTCAATGTACCGGCTCAATTCCACGCAGTCTTCAATCCATACGCCGTCTGCATGGTCGATTTCGACAACAATCTTGTCGTCTTTACTGACCTCAACATCCACCAAGAAATAGTCTTTGTCCTGAAGCCAATCTTCAACCAATCCTTTTACGACACTTTTATCAATCATATATATTTAATTAGTACTATATATTCTTACCGCTCGTGCCAAGCATCTTGCAAGCAGCGATGCCAGCCGTATTCAAAATAAAATGAGGAGCTTTCTGCGAAGCCCCTCATTCCACTGAACGGTGCAAAGATAGGTTTTTTCAACGAAATATCCAAATAAAACGGCGATTATTCACGAAATTTTCACATCATAATAAGCCCTACGGCCAGGCGTCGCACCAAAGTGATGGCACATCGCAACCAACCCCGCGCGTTGAATGAGCTTTGGAAATGAGCGGAGGAAGTAAATTATTTTTATCAAAAAAGGCCTATAAAACGGCACTTGTCTACTGGCAATCTAGAAAAAATCAATAGGCCTGCAGGGAGCATCAAGGCAATGGTTGGGTAAGAAAACTAAGATTTTGCGGATAAAGCATTGACTTTACATCCTCAAAAGCATCTCTTTAACGCTCTATATGGATGACCTTAGCGGGAAAACCCATGCTTATTTCACGACAAAAACCATGCTTTTGGCCTAAAAATGCACGAAAATACAGAGGCTACACAGGCCACACAAGCGCAAGTAATTAAATATCAAACATATATAAACTTCGCTCATTTTGAGCGTATTTTCAACCAAGAGCCAGGTTGGTTGTCCACAGACCAAATATGAAGAGGTTGGTTGTTAAATATTTTCCTAACGTATTGAGCCCATGACTTCAATGCCACCAACACGCAACGAACACGGCACAATGAAAACGCAGCGACTAATTTGCACTAAAGATAGTTGACATTACCATATATTTATTGTATTTTTGCAAGGAGTGTTGAACAACCTAATCTTGATGAGAATGATGCAAAAAAAGACGATTTTCCTCACCGGTGCCACCGGACACATGGGGTCGGAGGGCTTGAAACAGCTATTGAAACGGCGTGACGAATTTGACATTCGCTTGCTGGTATTGCCCACCGAGAACGACCGTAAGGCCATTGCGCCCTATGCTTCGCTGCCGGGTGTGGAAGTGATTTATGGCGATTTGACGCATTACGACGACGTGTTGCGAGGGGTGACGAATGCCGATTATGTGCTGCATGTGGGCGGAATGGTGTCGCCGGCAGCCGATTATTTTCCGCAAAAGACCATGCAGGTCAACGTGGGGGCAGTGAAAAACATCATCAGAGCGATCAAGGCACAGCCCAATCCCGACCGGGTACATCTGGTATACATCGGAACTGTGGCGCAAACGGGCGACCGCAACGATCCCATTCATTGGGGACGCGTGGGCGACCCCATCAAGATTAGCATCTATGACATCTACGCTTTGTCGAAAGCCTTGGCCGAAAGAGAGGTCATCGAATCGGGGTTGAAGCATTGGGTGTCGCTCCGTCAAACGGGCATCTTATACCCCTCCATTCTCAACACATTAGACCCCATCATGTTTCACCAACCCCTGAACGGCGTGTTGGAATGGGTGACGGCCAAGGATTCGGGCGTACTGCTGTCGCATGTGTGCAATCAAGACCTGCCCGAAGACTTCTGGTGCCGCATCTACAACATTGGCGGAGGAGCGGAATATCGCACCGTTAACTGGGCGTTTATGCAATACACCTTCACGGCTTTGAACTTAGGAAACCTCAAAGACCTCACCGAACCCAACTGGTTTGTGCTACGCAACTTCCACGGACAGTGGTACACCGATTCTGATATCCTTGAATCGTACCTGCATTTCAGAAGTGGAAAGATAGACCAATTCATTCAAGAAATGGCTGAAAAAGCTCCGTTTAAGATGAAATTAGGAGGCTTGGTCCCTTCCAGTCTCATCAAACATCTGGTATTGAAGCCCACCGCCAAAAAGCCCTTGGGACCGTTATATTGGACGAAGCACAACATCGAACCGCGCATCACAGCCTTCTATGGCAGCATGGACGCATGGAGAGCTATTCCGGGTTGGAACGAGTTTAAACTGTATCACCCATCGCTTCAGCCCGTGATGTTGGATCATGGATATGACGAGTCGAAACCAAAAGACGAACTGGATATAGAAGATATGCAGCAAGCGGCAGCCTTCAGGGGCGGCAAATGCCTGTCCAAGCAGATGGTGCGCGGTGACCTGTCCACCCCGTTGGAATGGCAATGCGCTTTTGGACATCGTTTCAAAGCCTCTCCCCGACTGGTACTATTAGGTGGTCACTGGTGCCCCGAGTGCTTCCCCATGCCATGGAATTACGACGAGGAAGCCAGGCGAAATCCTTTCTTTGCCCAAGTATGGAAGCCTCTGCACAGCCCTGACGAGTACAACGTGTACGATGAGAATATTATCAAAGGGTTGCAAGGGTGAAAAAGGAAGAAGAGGAAAGAACTTTTTTGAAGGAATAACTATTTTTTGTTGGGCTTGTCACCTAATATATAACCGTGGCGAGATTCTGATTGTGAATGATGGTTTGAGCCAAAGAACATTTACCCTGCTTTTCATAATTAGTCATGAGAATCAGATGTTGATTGCAATTTGAGGCAAATCCGTTGGGTATCATTGAAGCATACGATTAACGACCGAAAAAACCCTTTAACCTTCTCTTCATATCTTCCTTACACTCCTGCCACACCTTAAGGTTTTGTGCATACTCCTCTTCCAAGCGTTTTATCTTTTCTTCCCGCTGCCACTGATTTTGAGGCGTATGCTTTCTGCCTTGTGTTGCCAAGCCAACAATTACCCAAGTAATTATCAATAAGACAAATCCCAGTGTCGTTATATCTTACCTAATTGTAATAGTACTCTTGCAAATTTATATAAAAACTGTGATTTACGAACCAATAGAACAAAGAAATAAATGGGGGATGAGAGGGTAAAATAGTTTTCAAAATATTTGCAGGGATAAAATATTATCCCTATATTCGTAGTGTGATTTAAAATAAGAATATGCCTACAATATTTGAAATATTTGGACTTCGTTTTTTCTTTTACTCTGACGAGCATAGACCAATCCATGTTCATGTTGTAAAAGGTGACGATGACGCAAAGATACAGATAGAAGATGAAGTTAAGTTAGTATATAATCATGGATTAAAAGCCAAAGATTTGAAACGAGCTTTGGAACTTGCAGAGATGTACAAAGAGGATATCATCAATACCTGGAACGAGTATCATTAAATGAGTATCATTATGGAAACAATAAAGAATATATGGTTTGAGAAAGGGCGTATATATATGCTGTCAAGCGAGGATAAGGTGTACAGCCGTCCTTTGGAGGCTTTTCCATTGCTCAAAGATGCAACAGAAAGGCAACGAATGGATTATACAATAGAATTACATGGAGAGGCTCTACGATGGACTGAGTTGGACGAAGATATACATATTTCAAGTTTTTACACAAAAGAAGAACCGAAATATGATAATGAGATTGCCATGTTGTTTAAGCGTTTCCCACAATTAAATGTTTCGGAAGTAGCGAGAAATCTTGGCATTAACAAAAGTTTATTGTCAAAATACATCTATGGTATAAAGAATCCGAGTGCGGAAAGAGTTTGTCAAATCAAAAATGCTCTACGTGCTTTAGGAAGAGAATTGGCAGCCGTGTAAATTGAATAATAAACAAAGAAGATACACATTAAATAAAACATCTTTGCCAAATACATACTCCAATATGTGGGTCAGTCGTAAAACCCAGTTGCAACCCTCTCCCTCTCATGCACATAATTTCATAAGCCTGTAAAGGAAGAAAGGAATATCCGTTACTCCCCTGAACTGTGCCCTGAAGGCTTTGACTTTTGCGTTGAAGGATTCAGCATTGGCATTTGTGGCTCTGTTGA